>JACXTT010000228.1_pt1 | contig 91672 bp, 79 predicted proteins | sample 9270951 | NCBI WGS metagenome assembly JACXTT01 (sample SAMN15532306, study PRJNA645909) | rock metagenome | isolation source: weathered quartz diorite | place: Puerto Rico | collected 2017-06-21 | reverse complement strand
ATGGGCAGCACACTGGTGACCAATAACGGCACGGTGGCCTGGAGCGATGGAAGAATTCGTGGCGGGGGCACTGCTCTTTACAACAACGGCCTGTGGGACGCGCAGAACGATCAGGTGTTTAACAATGATTTGGGCGGCGGTGTGACCTTCAACAACCCAGGCACGTTCCGCAAGTCAGGTGGAACCAATACCAGCAGCACCTCGATCCAAGGTGGGGTGTTCTTCAACAACCCAGGCAGACTTGATTCGCAGGTGGGTGTCATCAGCCTGCAAGGCGGCTTCAATCTGACCAATGGTACTCTCAACTTTGGCATCAACAGCCTGACCAATTACGGCCAGATCAGCCTCTCGGGCGCTGCCCCTCTGACCGGGACTGTTAGCGCGAACCTCAATAACGGCTATCAACCTGTCTCGGGCAATTCATTCACGAATCTCTTTTACACTTCATTCTCGGGGCTATTCACGAACGCCACGCTCCCCTCTGCCAATGCCTGGAGCACAAATTACTATCCTACCTTTTTTGTCCTCACCGTCTTGAACGCGCGGCCTACGTTCGCACCCACTACCAATCAGTTCTTTGTCAACGAGCTTGCTACGCTCACAGTCACCAACTTCGCGTCTGACCCGGACGTTCCGGCCCAGACGCTGACGTTCAGCTTGGCGTCCGCGCCGAACGGCATGGCGATCACTCCGCTGGGCACCAATGCCGCCGTGCTTTCCTGGACGCCGCAGCAAACAAACAGCCCCTCGACTAACACGGTTAAGGTCGCTGTGACTGATAACGGCTCGCCGCCGCTCAGCGCCACCAACACCTTCCTCGTGATCGTCCGCGAGGTAAACGTTCCGCCGACCTTGTCGAATGTCGCCACTCAGTTCGTCAACGAATTGACGCTGCTGACAGTCACCAACACAGCCGGCGAACCCAACATTCACTCCGTCACCACTGGCTACGCGCTGATTAACCCTCCCGCGGGCATGAGTATCACCACCAACGGCATCATCACCTGGACGCCACAGCAGACACAAAGTCCCAGCACCAATCTCGTCACCACGGTCGCCACTAATTCCAACCCCTTCGACACCATCCACCCGAGTCTGACTGCGACCAACACCTTCACAGTCATCGTCAGAGAAGTGAACGTGCCGCCGACTCTGCCGACCATTGTCACCCAAATCGTCAACGAATTGACGCTGCTCACAGTTACCAACACAGCCGGCGAACCCAACATTCACTCCGTCACCACCGGCTACGCGCTGATTAGCCCACCCGCGGGCATGAGTATCACCGCCAACGGCATCATCACGTGGACACCACAGCAGACCAACAGCCCCAGCACCAATCTAATTACCACCGTTGTAACCAACTCCAATCCTTACGATACGGTCAACCCGCGCCTGACGGCGACGAACACCTTCAGCGTTATTGTGAAAGAAGTGAACGTCCCGCCAACCCTGCCGACTATTGCCACCCAAACTGTCAACGAACTCACGCTGCTCACGGTGACCAACAGCGCCTCAGAGACCAACATCCACTCCGTTACCACGGGTTACGCGCTGGTTAATCCGCCGCCCGGCATGACCATCAGCACCAACGGCATCATCACCTGGACACCACAGCAGACCAACAGCCCCAGCACCAATCTCATCACAACTGTGGTCACCAACTCCAACCCTTATGACCTGGTCAACCCGAGTCTGAAGGCGACCAACACCTTCACGGTCATCGTCCGGGAAGTGAATGTGCCGCCGAGCTTACCGAACATCTCCACCCAAACTATCAACGAACTGACACTGCTCACCGTCACCAACACAGCCGGAGAACCCAACATTCACTCCGTCACAACCGGCTACGCGCTGATTAACCCACCCGCGGGCATGAGCATCAGCACCAGCGGCATCATCACCTGGACGCCGCAACAGACCAACAGCCCCAGCACCAATCTCATTACGACCGTGGTCACCAACTCCAACCCTTATGACCTGGTCAACCTGAGCCTGAAGGCAACCAACAGCTTCACCGTCATCGTCAAAGAAGTAAACGTTGCGCCGGTCTTACCGGCCATTCCGACGCAGACGGTCACCGAGCAGACGTTGCTAACGGTTGTCAACACCGCCACCGAATCGAACATTCACTCGACTGTGGGTTATACTCTGGTCAACCCGCCCGCCGGCATGACCATCAGCGCCAACGGGATTATCACGTGGACCCCGACTCATGCGCAGGCGCCCAGCACCAACCTCGTCACCACTATCGTCACCAACTCCAATCCGTACGACACGACCAACCCCCATCTGAGCGCGACCAACAGTTTCACCGTGATCGTTAACACTGCCATTGTCCTCACCCAGCCGACTTGGCTTGGAAACGGTCAGTTCCGGTTCTCCTTTATCAGCGCCTCCGGGGTCAAATATACGATCCAATACTCAAGCAACCTGACCAATTGGATTTCCGTGCTTACCTTCGACGGTCCGGGCGGCGCCGTGGACATTATTGACCCCAACGCCGGCGCAAGTCCTTACCGCTTCTACCGGGTAAGGGTTGGGCCTTAGTTTTGTTGTCCGGTACTGGATGCGAGCCTAGAGTGAGACCATTTAACCTCAAAGGTTCACATGGGGCGGCGCTGGGTGGTGCCATCTCGCCCGCTCTCTCGACCATATAGGGTCTTTGTGTTCACCCGCTCGGGCGGTCGCCCAGGTCAGCCGTTCATCAGATCCAGCGATTGCCATCAGCAAAACCTCAGGTCAGTCGCCAATGATCTTCACCAGCGCTCGTTTCCGTCGCCGACCGTCAAATTCACCATAGAAAATCTGCTCCCAGGGGCCAAAATCGAGTTTGCCCTTGGTGATCGCGACGACGACTTCGCGGCCCATCACCTGCCGTTTCATGTGCGCGTCGGCATTGTCTTCGCCGGTGCGATTGTGCTGGTACTGTGATGTGGGCGCGTGCGGGGCAAGTTTCTCGAGCCAGACATCGTAGTCGTGCAGCAGCCCATCTTCTGCGTCATTGATGAAGACCGAGGCCGTAATATGCATCGCATTCACGAGACAGATCCCCTCCTGCACGCTGCTTTTGCGCACCAACTCCTCGACCGTTCGCGTGATATTCACGAACCCGCGCCGGTTCGGCACTTCAAACCAAAGATGTTCAGTCAGGCTTTTCACGCCACTCATATGCACACAAAGCCAGAAGTCCGCAACGCCTCAGCGCCGAATTTTCCAGGGCTCTTGTCGCGTACTTAGGCGACATGCACGTAGCGGCAAGCCGGCTACTGTTAGCCCGAGAACTTGAGCGACTGAACCAGTGAGCACCCAGCCAACGCCTGAGCAGAGCCTTCATCGAGGCGCCCATTCAGTTGTCCCAGCCCGGGTTCGGTGAGCTTCTATGCCAGCAAGACTCGTTGACCCGCGCTATCAGCACTTCAAATTGCTGGTTGCGGAAATTTCGACTTCCGGTTGGCGGAACTTTTTCTTCATGGTTTTTGGTGAGGTAAGCATTCCTCTCTCGATGCTGGTTTGGGTTGGGCAAACTCAATTTGAAGGTGCCGCCCTCGGCGCCCCGCCTCCTGTGTCCCTCGCAATTAGCTGCCCGACCAACGTGACCGTCCAATGCGCTTCTACCGTTCCTCCGGCCGCGACCGATTCGGCTGGTTTCACTGCCCAAGGAGGGACTATATCGGGAGACTGCTCCGCCGAAGTGCTCATCTCTCACAGCGACGCAACAAACCACCAGACTTGCCCCAACCGATTCGCCATCACGCGCACTTATTCGGTAGCCGATTTGTGCGGCAACGTTCAGGTGTGCGACCAGACCATCACCGTCAACGACACGACTGCGCCCGCAGCTAGCTGCCCGCCCGATGTAATGGTGCATGGTGACTGGGCCGTCCCGCCGCCGGCTACCAATTCCGCGAGCTTCCTGTCGCAGGGCGGGACGATTTCGGAAAACTGCGATGGCGCGCTGCTCGTTACCTCTACCGATGCGACCAATCACCAGACCTGCCCCAACCGTTTCTTCATCACGCGTACCTATTCTGTCACGGATGTTTGTGGAAATACTGTGATGTGCGCGCAGACCATCACGGGCAACGAAACGAATCCCGCGGTAAATATCTGTCCCCCAGCCGGACTGGTGAGCCGGGCCGGAGATCTCAGCATCGTTTTGCACTGGGACAATAACACCGAGCCGAATCTTGCAGGCTATCGGGTGTACCGTTCGCCAGGCAGCGGGGGTCCATTCACTCTTCAGAATTCAAACCTGCTCACCTCTCTAGGTTTCTGCGATCTCAATGTTACTAATGGCCAAACCAACTACTACCGGATCACCGCAGTAACCACCAGTTCTCAGGAAAGTCTGCCTTCGGCTACCTTGGCCGCCGTCCCGCACCTCTTTGCCAGCGATGACGAATTCCTCGAGTACATACAGCAGGTTCATTTCGATTACTTTTGGTACCTGTCTAATCCGACCAACGGGCTCGTGCCCGATCGAACCCCAGCCGGCTCGCCTTGCAGTATCGCGGCCGTTGGATTCGGGCTCACCGTACTCGGCATCGGCATTGACCATGGTTGGATTTCACGCGCCGATGGTGCCGCGCGGGTCCTGACGACCTTGAACACCTTTCTGCAGGGACCCCAAGGCACTAATGTGTCGGGTGTGATTGGCTACAACGGATGGTTCTACCACTTTCTGGACATGAATAGCGCCGTCCGCACCTGGAATTGCGAGTTGTCCTCCATTGATACCGCACTGCTGGTGGCCGGGATCATGTACGCCAAGCAATATTTTGACGGCACCAACAACAACGAGACCGCCATCCGCAACACCGCAGACGCCATCTTTAACCGCATCAATTGGCACTGGATGTCCCGGATCTACTCTGCTGTCGCCATGGGGTGGCTCCCGGACGGTTCAGGGTTTTCAAGTTTCGGTGACTGGATTGGCTACAACGAAGCCATGATTCTTTACTGTTTGGGTTTGGGAGCGGGGACAAATGCCCTGCCTGCCAATGCCTGGTTCGCCTGGACCAGCGGCTACAACTGGGCTGGCTTATACGGCCAGAACTACGTTTATTTTCCTCCCTTATTTGGGCATCAATATTCGCACTGCTGGATCGACTTTCGCCATAACGCCGACCGTTATATGACCAACCGCAGCAGCTCCTATTTCGAAAACTCACGCCGGGCGACCCTCGCCCAGCGCGCCTACTGCATTGCCAACCCGTCTCATCAGGTCGGGTATTCCAGCAACCTATGGGGATTGACCGCGTGTGACTCCCCCACGGGTTACGCGGCCCATGGCGCTCCACCGGCCCAAAACGATGACGGCACCATCGCCCCGACTGCCCCCGGCGGCTCGATGCCCTTCGCTCCCGAATACTGTTTGCCGGCGTTGCGCTACATCTATACCCAACTGCGGACGAATATCTGGACGGCCTACGGCTTTAGGGACGCTTTCAATCTTGGTGTCAATTGGTACGATCCTGATGAACTGGGCATCGATCAAGGGCCCATCGTCATCATGATCGAGAACTACCGCACCCAGCGAGTGTGGCGGCTTTTCATGAAAAATCCTGAAGTCCAGCGCGGTTTGCAGCTTGCGGGCTTTGTCTCGCTGCCCTTTGTGCCGGTCGCGCTTCAGAACCTGCCCGACCAGAGCGCTCTTAACCTTTACTGGGACGCCACTCCGAACCGCACGTACCAGGTGGAATATTCGCCGGATCTTTTCTCCTGGTTCGCTTCTCCAACCGGCGAACTCAAGGCCACTAATGGTCCTACGCTCAATTGGATGGATGTCGGGCCACCGGCCACCGTGTCCGCCCGCGCCACCATGCCGTACCGCTTCTATAGAGTCTTTCGCTTTGGACCGCCCTAAGTCCCAACAGGCGGTGGCCTTAGATGCCATACTCGATCAGCCCTGACAACAACTGTCACTGCCCTAGCGCAACGAGTATGTCTTGCGTTTGCCGTCGATCTCCACAGTTACAGTGTCTCGCACGATGCTAATCACCGTGGCGTCGTCCACGCTGTCTCCGGCATAAACCGTGGCGCCGTTCAATATCGCGCAAGGGCGGGACGGAGTATAAAAAATGGCGCTTAACCGAAACTGCGGCTTTGGGGTTTCCTTGAGCGCAATGCCTGGATGCGGGATATTGGTCGGAACAGCCGGGGACACGGCCGCCGGAGCTGGCGCCGGGACAGGGACGGAAACCTCTGGCTGGGGAACGCTTAAGGCAGTCGATGTCTCCTCTGAAGCCGGCTCGGCCGGTGCTGCTTCCGGCGCGGTTGTGGTGGGTGTTCCGCGTGCCGGCGTCGAAGCGGCGACCACAGGCGGCTGGAAGTCAGATGAGCGGGCGTAAACAGGGACCGGTTCGCTGAGCTCGGGTCGGATCCCTTGCCAGAGAGCCAGCAACGCCAGGACTCCCGTGGCGACACCCGTATAAATCCAGTGCCGCTGCCGATGAACAGCAGCGCGAACTGCCGGCATTCCGCCTCGCCGCCCTCGGCACGCGGGCGTAGCTGTCCGGCTTGCGTCGGCGGGTCCCGGAACCAGCTCCACTGTGCGCGGTGGCGGCGTGCTCGAAAGCATTGGTGAGGCCGATTCCTTGCTTTTCGCCACATCGGACTCCAGCTCGGCGTCTGCAGCTCGGCGGTTTGCGAACGCGGCGTGCCACACCGGCAGTCGGTGGAGTAGCCCTAGTTCATTGACGAATGGCGTATGAATAATCGGGGCGACCCGGAAGTCGTCAGCCGTACCGAGTTCATGCTCGAGGACGTTCGCAATGTGGACAGCAGCGAGAGGAGTGAGCTGCTGGTTTTCGCCCAGGGGCGGCTCGTGGTGGAAAGCAACGGCTTCGACTACCGAGGCGGGCAGGTTCCACATGCCCACCAGGCAGCCCCCGATTTCGCCGTGGTTGGCGCCAAACATCTCTTTTTCAATATCCCAGAGCGCAACGGGCTGTTTGCGCGCGAGCGAATGAACGCGCCCGTACAAATCGTCGTAGTTCAAGACCAGCACCACCTTGCCGAGGTCGTGCACCAGCCCCGCCATGAACGCCTCCTGTGCCAGTCGTCGATCCATGCGCTCGAAAAGTACCAGGTCGCGCGCCAGGCTGGCCACGTTGATGTTGTGTTGCCATAATTGTTCGAGCGACAAATAGCTCGGTTTCAATTGACCATGCTCGGCCAGATATCGCAGCGCCATCATCAGCGCTTTCATTGTTTCCAACCCTAGAAATTCGACAGCCTCCACCGGGTCGGTGATGTTCCGGCGTGCACCAGCGCAAGACGAATTGGTTAGTCTCAATATCTCAGCCATGAGCGCCGCGTCGCGGGCGACGATTCTTCCCACCTCCTCGCTTGTAACGCTCGGAGCCTCCAGGGCCTTGAGAACCTCGGCATAGACTGACGGAGCCGTCGGCGAGGCCCCGGCGCCGGCGGGCAGGCTCCCGTTCGGGCTGGAGTTCGAAACCTGCGGAACCATCCCACTCTCGATCCGGCTTTTCAATGAAGCCGGCTCGATGGGTTTAGGCAGGAGGCCATGCGGGACGAGCACTTTCGCGGCGACGAGCGCCAGATCGGCCTCATTGGCGAGAAGGAATCGGATAGTCAACGGGCACTTTTCCATAGCCTGATTGAGCAACTCGCTCGCATCGGGCGAGCCGAGATTGAAATCGGCCAGGAGCGCGTCGAATGAGGAATTCTCCAGTCGTGCCAGGGCTTCGGCCTCGCTGGTGGTTGAGGTTATTTCCCACTCGGCGCCCAAAGCCTCGACAATGTCAATTGACGTCTGCGGGTCGGGAACTGCCAGTAAAATGGTTCGGGTGCTCGTCATACTGCCAGAATTGCAGCATTTTCCTGACCAACTGGGACGCCTCCTTCCGCCAGGGCTCGCTCCGGAAGCGTCCACTTGGCAGTACGCTTAAATAGCCAGTCAACAACTGGTTATGTTTGAAGAAGCCGGAGGCGATCCTAAACCGCAGCGGATCCCGGGGTTCTTGGTCAAACCGCAGGTCTGTTTGGGTGCCCCATCTCCAGCCGACGGTTCCAGCCAGGAACTGAATGAAGCGCGATTTCCATCAGAAAAATGAACCTTTTGACACGCTCGCGGTATTAACGTGTGGACAAAGTTTCGTGAACCGATCACATGAGATTATGAAATCGCTCTGCATAGCCTGTTTGACCACGGCCAGCGTCATCTTTAGCGCCAGCGGTGAGCAATTCCGCACAGATATCAATCCAGCGCTGTTGTATTATCAGGCGTTTCTGCTGGCCCCGGACCTGGAACCGGCCGATCGCGATTTCCTCTGGGCGCATGGAACACCGGGCGAGATTCTTCCTGAAAAGTTCGGTGAACTCATGGCCAAATACGATGGCCAGTTCACCTTGGTGCGAAGTGCAGCCCGCTCGACGGCGCCGTGTGATTGGGGCATTGACCGGAGCGCAGGCCCTTCCACGTTTCTGCCCCATCTCGCCCGCGCCAAGGCTGTAGTGCAGACTGCACGTTTTCGTGCCATTTGGGCATTCCAGCAGGGGCGCACAACCGATGCCTGCGACGATCTGGTGGCGGCATTTGTGCTGGGAAAAAATATCTCCCGTGACGGCACGACGATTTCCGTGCTGGTCCAACTGGCCATTGAAGCCCTTGTCTGTAGCGCAGTGGCGGAGAACTTCTGGCAATTTACCCCCGACACATTGCAGCGGTTGGCCGATGGTTTTGAGGCTGCTCCGGCTCGCGGCACAGTTGCTGCCTCCATCGTCTCGGAGAAATCCCTCCTCCGTGATTGGACGGTGCGCAAGATCCAAGATCTGCAGCGGCAGAATCCTGGGGATGATGCGAGAGTGATGGAAGGGATTCATGAATTCATGACTCCAAAAGATCCCCACGTTGCGCTGGCGGAAACTGATTTTTGGGGGCACTTGACAATAGCTGCGGGAGGAACGAGCGACGGAATGCTCAAACTGCTGGAGGATCGCGAGCGAGTTTACCAAAAATTCTCCACGCTCCTGACCCTTCCCTATGCGGAGTATGAAAATCAATTGAAGACCTTTAGTGCCGAGTTCCAGGATTCGTCCAATCCATTTGTTTCCGCGAGCGTTCCAAGCTTGCTAAGAGCCCGTTCGAGGGAATTCAGGATACTGGCGACCATGAGCATGGTTCGGGCCGCAATCGGCTACAAATTGCATGGCGAAACTGCGTTACTGAAGTGGAAAGACCCGTGTGGCAATGGTCCTTTCTCCCTTCGGCGCTTTGTTTTCGAAGGCATGGACCGCGGATTCGTACTGAGATCAGCCTATTATGTGGACGGCGATGACTCGGGGGCGCTCATTTTCGTCGAGAAAGCAGGGCCTCCATTCCGGGTATCCGGACGGCAGATCGGGACGCCCCTATCGAAGGAGTCCGCAGAGGATGCTTTCCGCAAGCGATATGGCCTCGACCAACGCAAGTAGGCGTTCCCCGAAATGGGAGTGTGCCGGTCCCCGGGCACAGCAAGAGACGATAAGATTAGCGCCTTGGAAGTTTCGAGCGATTCGCCCGTACGGAAATTGCTGCGCCCGAGACGGGCGCTCTCCGCCCTTCGCTGGGGCGCAAGGCAGTCCTTGATTGGACTGACGATCTATTCGCAATATAGTTAGCATGTGTTGAGCCTCAACCCAACGCTCGTGGACATCGTTCCCTCAGAGACGCGCGATTCCCTCGCGCAGGCCCGGGCGGGTGATCTCGAGGCGTTCGGCGAAATCTGCCGCGTTTACGAAACCCGTTTGCTGCGTCAGGCGCTAGCGCTTTGTGGCAACGAAAGCGTGGCGGAGGATTTGGCCCAGGACACGCTGGGGGAAGCCTGGAAAAGCCTCCGTCGCTATAATGGCCGCTGCCAGTTCTTCACCTGGCTCTGTGCAATTCTGCTCAATCGTTACCGCAATCGTCTGCGGGCGAAGCGCGCCATTCCCTTTTCCCAGTTTGAGCAACAAGCCGACAGTGAAGTTCGAAGCAAGCTCGCTGAGTTGGCTGACCCGTGTGGCGCGCCAGACGAAGTCGCCCAGGTTCACGAGCGAGCCGCCTTGGTGCGAACCTGCCTGGAAGCTTTGCCCGCAAAACATCAGCAGGTGATTTATTTGCGCTTCTTCGTGGACGATTCGCTCGAGGGGATCGCCGCCGCCCTGGGCTGTTCCATCGGCACTGTGAAATCTCGGCTGTTCCATGCCCTGGAGAAGTTGCGAGCCATGAATGTCATGAGCGAGCAACGTCAGGAATTGAAATCGAAAGGCGGAAATTTATGAAACCATGTCGCAAAAACCGGAAACTGATTGCCTGGCTGACGGTCGGCGCGCTGGAAAGCGCGCAGGAAAGGGGGCTCCGCGCGCATATTGAAACCTGCGCCGGCTGCCGGCGCTATTTCGAGGAAATTTCTGAGGTCGCCCACAAACTCCAGGCGCCGGAGCCCGAGGCGAACATTCAGGCGTCGGCATACTTTCATCGGCGTGTGCTCAGCGCTCTGAAAGAGGAGGACACCTCGCTGAATTGGCCAGTTCCTGTTGCCCAATGGGTCACGAATTGGCGGTTAGCTCTGCCGGCTGCTGTTGCGGCAGTATTGATGATCTTGGCCTTGGCCATCTTCCTGCACCCACCGGCAGTTGCTCCGTCGGCAATCACCGATGCCCAATCTGTTCCCCCGGCCGTGGTTCGCAAAGCCGATCCGCTGCCGACTCTTTCGAACTACGAGATGGTAGCCAATCAATCCCTCGATCAGTTCGACGAACTTTTGAACCGCCAGGCCAGCAGAAACCCGCCGCCGGCTCCGATTTTTCAGGCCTCGAGTCTCCTTCCTGAAACCGTGACCGAATAGGCAAGAGCTTAGTTGTGGCGGGGATCGGCCTTGACACTTTGAGTCCACAAGTTAAACTTGAGATGAACTTTGTGCCGTATGAATTCGACCATTAATGCCAAGGAATTGCGGGCTCGGCTGCCGAAAGTTGTGGAGCGCGTGCGCAAGGGTGCCCGATTCACTGTGTTGTACCGGAGCCGGCCGGCCTTCCGCATTGTGCCCATGCACGAGGCAGCCGCCGAGGCGAGCGACCTGCGGAGCGAGACCCTATATCGCGCCAACGCAGTTGGTCGGGCGTCCGATGGCCGCTCGGCAGCGGAGCATGACGCCATTTTGTACCCCCGATGAAGGGGCTGTTCGCCGACACGGCGGGTTGGATGGCCTGCGCGGACGAAGGAGACCCGGCGCACCAGCAAGCCGTGGCGGCTCGTGATCTTTGGCTGGAGAGCGCGGGGGCGCTTGTGACAACCGATTACATCGTTGATGAAACTTTGACGTTACTTCGCGCTCGCCTGGGATTGAGGGCTGCCGACCTTTGGTGGAAGCAAATCGAAGGCAGCGGGCGCCTTCGATGGGAATGGATCGGGATCGAGCGGGCGGAGAAAGCCCGAGAGATCTTTTTCCGGTTCCGGGACAAAAGTTACTCGTTTACCCACTGCACCAGTTTCGTGGTGATGAAAGAACTTAGGCTGAGGCAGGCGCTCACGACCGACGAACATTTTGCGCAGATGGGATTTGAGATGCTGCCCGGTATGCGCCGGAAAAGGTAGCAATTAACGAATGGAGCGCACTGACAAACTCGCCGTTGTGACGGGCGCTTCGAGTGGGCTGGGCGAGGTATTCGCGCGTAAGCTGGCGGTCCGAGGTTATCGCCTTTTGCTGGTGGCGCGGCGCGCGCACAGGTTGCGAACGCTGGCGGCTGCTCTTGGTCCGGAGCATGAAGTGATGGCAGCGGACCTGGCGAAGGAGGACGACCTTGAGTTGCTGGCACGCCGGTTGGAGGCGGCGCCGGCTCTCCAACTGCTGGTCAATAACGCGGGTTTTGGCACCAAGGGCCTGTTCTGGGAAACGGATTACGGGCGGCAGCTCGAGATGCATCGACTGCATGTGCTGGCGCCCCTGCGGCTGACCCGCGCGGCGCTGCCGGGCATGGTGAAACGCAATGCGGGAGCGGTGATCAATGTCTCCTCGGTGGCGGCATTTTTCCGGAGCCGCGGCAATGCCAGCTACTGCGCGACCAAGGGTTGGATGAACGATTTCACTGAGGCGCTGTACCTAGAGCTGAAGGCCACGGGCTCGGCGGTGAAGGTGCAGGCGCTGTGCCCGGGTTTCACCTACACCGAATTCCACGACACGATGGGCGTCTCCCGTGGCGCGGTTCCGAAAAGCATGTGGTTGCCCGCCGAGTTTGTAGTCGAGGAATCGATACGCGGTCTGGAGCGTGGCAAGCTATTCGTCATACCGGGCTGGCGATACAAGCTGTTGATCGCGCTCGGCACGCGTCTTCCGATCGGGTTGAGATTGGCGATGCAATCCAAGTCGCCGCATACGAAAGGGAGGACTTAGCTGTCTCAAGGCCAAGGAAAACCACTAATCGACACTAATAAACACTAATTCTCCGGTTCACTGCCTCCAGTACTCGTAGCCGCTGCCGGTTCCGCCCAGGCTCATGACGCCCCCCTCGCTCATGGCCGTGCCGCCGTAAGAGGTCATCTTCGCTTTCTTGCGGAACTCGTCCAGATCGAGTTTGCCCTTGGCGAACGCGTCAGCGTCCGCCTTCCGGACGCGAATCGTCAGGACGGTGCCGCGCGCGCGCCCGGTTCTCGAATCTCCCAAGACCCAGACGTAGTTCTGGAGTGTCGTAAAACCAGATCCACGTTTGGCAGCCGGTGCGGTTCTCGCCGAACGTCCCGCGCCGCCGAAAATGCAGACGGTCACCGAATCATCCGCTTTCAGTTCGCGAATGTTGGAGCTGTTCTTTAGCGCGTCCAGGATCGCATCCTTCAATTTGTTGACCTTGTCCTGGTCATATTCCTCGGCGGGAGCCGTGGTCGGCTTGGTTTCAACCCGTTGACCGTAAATCTCCTGCCGCGCCTCTTCCCAGGTCGAGCTTGTCTCTGCCGGCTCCTTGCGCGGCTCGCTTTTCGGCGGCTGGACGAGAGGAAAACTGACGTTGAGAAAGAAAACCGCGCCGTAGCCGTCCAGGTAAAGGCTGCGAATCGGGTTCGAGCTCCAGCTAAAAACGACGTCAATTCCCATCGCTTTGCGCGCGTGCGGTTGGCCGCTGAATTTGTCCTCAAGGGCTTTTTCCAGAATATGCGACATCACAGGCAAATCCTCCTCCAGGGCCGATTGCGCCTTCGAATCGAAATCCGACGAGCGAACTACCAATGCGTTGCCGCTGCCGAACCCATGACGGGCGAAAGGATGAAACGTGCTCGTTGAGCCGGACATGGCTGACGCCGCTTCTTCAGAGCTGGCCGCGCCTGCTGCTGCTGCTTCTGCAATTTGCGCATTCGCCAGGCTTAACTGGGCATTGGCTTCCGCGAGCTGCTCATTGAGAGGCGCGAGGGCCGGCTCCGGTGTTTCCGGGGCGGCAGGCACAGGCGCGAGCGCCGGTGCCGGCGGTTTGGTCTTTGGTGGACCTTCCACAGGCGTGGTCTCAGCGTCGCTGTTAACCGGTATTACACGCGGTTGTATCCCTGTTCCAGTCAGCGCCATCGCAGCGCTCATCACAACAATTGCAATCATTTTTTTCATAGGTTTTTCATTGTCCTTTCCTGACTGATTGATGGGTTTAACTCATTGAATCGATCTGATATTGAACATCAACAGACAGAGGCAGGGGCATCGGTGACATGCCAACTGTGGCCTCCAGTTTGTATAGCGCGGACTCCTTCTTTGGCTCATTAGCAGACCCTTGAGTTTATTGGTGTTCGTTCGTGGTTTCCTCTCGGTACGGCGAGGAACGAGGAAAGCGTCTCACTTCGCATCGGCCAGCCGCGTGTAGCCCGCCAACTGCGCCAATCCCTCCGCCGTGTCTTTCAACCCGTTGTCGGCATTGACGGCCACTGTATCCAGGTCCTGTTTCAGCGAGACAAACTGCTCGAAGCTTTGGGATTCGAGCTTGTTCAGCGCGGCGTAAATCGCGCGGTTATCTTCCCCCCGAGTGTCTTGCAGCGCTTTTGCCAAAAGGGCCACCGCCTGGTCAGTCTGCTGGCCGGCAGCCGCAAGAGTGGCCGACCCGTTGCGGTCCAATTCGGCGCGGACGAATAGCGCCAGTTCCTGGCTCAACTCGCGCCGCAATTCGGGCGCGATGGCCGCTCGCACTTTGGCCACGTCGGCTCTCGCCGCCGTCAGGCGGCCGACGCCAAATCCCAGCAACAGGATCACCGCTGCCGCCGTCGCCCAGTTCAAAAAGGGCGCGAAAGTGGGGGCCGCCCTCGGAGCCGGCGGCAACTTCCACGCGTTCAGCCGTCCCAGGCTGCGCTGCCAGCTTTCGATTTCGGCGCGACAATCCGCACAATCGCGCAAATGTGACTTCAACTCGCGCCGGACCTCGGGTTTTGCTTCCCCGAAAAGGTACGGCACCCATTCATCATGCTTTGGATGGTTCATAATAACTCATTATTAAATCGTGATCCGTGATTCGCGACGCGTGATTAAGGCTGGCTTGTCGTGAAAGTCCCGACGGCGCCGGTCCCGAGCCGTCCGGCATTGCGCGAAGTTGTGGTTGTGGTTTTGCTCTCAGCTTCGGTTCCAGCAGCCGGCTCAAGCGCCCCAGGGCTTCTGCCATCCGCGAGTTCACCGTGCCCTCCGGAATCTCAAGAACCTCGGCGATTCTCGCCAGTTTCAGGTCTTCGTAATGGCGGAGAACCAGCACGGTGCGATAAATCTCGGGAAGCTGGAGCAAGGCCTGGCGCACCAGCTCGCCCTCTTCCAGTTGCGCCGCCCGCAAGTCCGGCCCCGGCCGGTCGCTAGCTTCCTCGCCCAACTCGGCCTCGTCTTCTCCCGGCTCAGGTTCCTGGAAAAATGCGCGCCGCCTTTGTTGTCGCCTCAATTCGTCGTAACAAAGATTGAGGGCGATGCGCCATAGGAACGTCGAAAACCGCGCCGTCGGCTCATACGACTTTCGTTTTTCGAACAAACGCAAAAAAGTGTCTTGTTTCAGGTCCTCGCCGCGGTGCGCGTCCCCGGTCATTCGGGTGCACAGCCGCCGGATGGGTTCGTCCCAGCGTTTCATCAACCGCGCGAATTCGTGATGATCGTCGTGCGTTTTGACGAGGCACATCGCTTCCTCGTCCGTGCGCGGACGTAGCAACGACATCGTCGCATCCACAAAGCCCTTCATCATTCTTTCTAAGGTTAAACGTTCCAGCCCGAAAAATCGTCGGAAAAAAATGGTGCCGGGGAAGGAACTCTTGAAGCCGCTGGCCGGCCCGGTCTCGTCGTTCCAGCTCACCGGTGGGGGAGTAGCCAAGTGGTAAGGCAGGGCTCTGCAAAAGCGTTATGCGTCGGTTCGATTCCGACACTCGCCTCCAGCTTCAGCGCTTGGGCTTGAACGATTTGGGAGGTTTGAGGGGTGAAAATGTCAGCAAAAGTGTCAGCAGAAAATGGCACTTTCGGGCACTCTCGGACAATTCGATTGCGCTCGCTCACTGCACATTAACTCGGAACGCCAAGTTCTTCATAACCTCGATGCATGATAAAAATGAAAAGCATGTATCGCAAATTCCGCAAAGGAAAAGGCAAAGTTTGGTATTGTCAGAATAATGAGACGGGAAAACAGGAGAGTCTGAAAACCAAAGACCTCGCAGAAGCAAACCGACTTCTGGACATTAAAAACCACCCTTACCGTTTTGCCGCGTTCAATCTGCAAATGGCGCGGACTCACTTACAGATGAGCAATCCCGAAATCAACAATCGGACTTGGCAGCAGGTAATGGATGCGCTGGCACGCACCAAGATGGGCAGGACTAAAATCCGATACGAAAGAGCGGCGAAAGATAAGGCGCTCGATGCAATTCGAAACGCGGTCCTGATTGAGACGGCACCAGAAGCCCTTTTTGATGTGATGGCCAAAGGAACGGTTTGCACTAACGTGTATCTAAGGCGCTGGCACAACTTCGCCGTTGATATGAACTGGCTTCTCCTGCCTTTGATTCCCAAGAACCGATGGCCAGCAGTTAAGCACGAGGAAAAACGTGCAATTACTTTGGACGAGCACACGCGCATTGTGGAGCGAGAGCGGAATCCCGAGCGGAGAGCGTTTTACGAGGTTTGCTGGCATATCGGGGCTTCACAGTCAGATGTCGCGAATCTGAATGTCGATAATATCGATTGGAAGAATCGAACCTTGAACTTCATTCGTCAGAAAACAAAAGAGCCTGTCCATATGTCCATCGGACCAGAACTTGAAAGACTGCTTCGCGCATTGCCTCAGTCTGGCCTCTTGTTCCCGTATGCTGACCGAATTCTCGCGGCCAAATCCAAAGACTCGGACGCGGACGTAAGCAAGTTAGAGCGCGAGCTTGATGAATTGGTGTATGCGCTCTACGGCCTCACGCCGGAAGAAATCAAAACCGTGGAGGGCGCGGCCAAGTAGTCGGGCTTAATTCGTCTTGTTTTTTTAGCCGAGCCTTTCGCGGGTCAGCTACAACTTGGCAATTATCAAGGCGAGAACGTTTCTCAAGGATTCTATCATTACGCCCCGAGTTTGTTCCCCCGAATCAAGAAAGCCTTTGTGGGCGTAAGCGCAACGGTGGCCATATAACTTGTCAAACCACTTGAGAAGGTCAGGTCGTAAAGCTTTTATGCCGTCCTCGATAAGCTTTCTGTTTCCGTGCACTTTATTTGGCGGGACAAACAGATGCTCAAGGCAGCAATATAGCAAAAGCAATTTGGCACCGTCGTCGGGCAGTTGTGTGACCGAATTTAACAGGTCGAGAGTGGGGATTACGTCCTTCAATGTCTTTTGCTTCCAAGGATGCTCCATGCTTTCGAGAATCTTTCTGTTCTCCAAAACAAAAGATTCGATTCTCCGAAACGTCCTGTTGTCTAACCACATGTTCGAGAGTCGCCGATAACCAAAGGACACAAATAGATTTCCATCAGGCGATTTGCGCCATGATTCAAACGCTCCCTCAAGCCAAGAATAGGCTGCCTCAGTATGAGAACCTAGCCATACAGACCCTTTCGGGGGCAAAAATGAAACGTCAGTATGCGAATCTATCTGAGGCGCATAAACAAATCCCGCAATTCGCAAAAGTTGCAAAAAGGCTCTCAGCCAAGAAGCGGCATGGAGATAACAATATGATTCAGAGCCAGTCACCGTGAAGCCGATGGACGGAGCGTAAAAATATTCCTGACACTGCTTTTTTGTGTATTCCCTGAGTCCCGGCTGCATCCGCTTATACTTGTCCATCAAAGCTTCTTGATTTACGAAAGCAACAAAAGGGACGCCTAACTTTTTAAAAAGCTGCTCAAAAAACGTCTGAATGGCTTTTTCGTCCCGCCTCGAATCACTTTTGCCCAGCCCGACGAACGAACTTATTTGAGTCAGCAGGGTTCTCTCTTTGATTTCGTCCTTAATCCACCCAAAAAAGGCTTCAACGGCTTCGCTAATTTTTGGTGGCTTGTGCCTCCATATTCCCAACGCAGACGAGCCTTCGCCTGAACGCTGCAAAAAAGAGGCTTCGTCCTGACTGGCAAACAGAAGCTTGGCCCGGAAGATGGCGTCCACCAAGTCCGTTGGCAGAATGCGCAATCCCTTTTCGTCAAAGAAATGGCAATCGTCAAACAGCTCCCCAATGAGGATGCGCTTTCGATAGTATTGTTTATCCCCATACTGATTTTTTAGTGGCGTACTGAGGGCCAGAGAAAGTTCTTTGTCGGCTTCCTTTTCGAGACGCTCAAAGCGGACTTGCCCAATTTGATTCCTGATTGTGTTTAGGTATGACATGGGTACTTGGACGGCACGCTCCCCGAAGTCCGTTGACTTTGGACGCCCGTCACCGCTGCGAAACTATTGTCAGCAAAAGTGTCAGCAGGCGAGTGCGAAAAGGCCTGAGTATGTAGTGAAAGAGTAGGCTTGATTAGTTTGCAGAAACCGCGTATTTTCAGCGCTGAAATCGAGGTTCATACTGCGATTCCGACACTCGCCTCCATCCCTATCCACATATATTCCGACTTTCCACAGAGCAACGCTGCAGGTCAAGCGCTCGGCAAGTATCCGTGTCCATCATCGGTTCATCTGTGGTTAATGAACTTCTCCGCACGGCCCCCGCGCAGAACACCGCCCGGAGCGGAACGTCGAAAACCCGGCCAATTCAAACCAAGTTAAGCCAAATAAAGCCAAATTAAGCCTATTAAAGCTTCCGATTTCCAGCTCCGCGACAGCAAGCAGCAGCCGCCCGCCTGCTGCTCAATTCCAGGTTCTTGACTCGGCCTAACGCTTTGGCGAAGACGTTTCCGCCTTTTTCCCATATCGAATTCGGCCTTGTTCGCGGCTAATCGCGGCTAATCGCGGTTATTCGTGCATAAAAAAATGAGGCCCTTTTCGATCGGAGTGTGAACGGCTCGTCCCTGCACGGCAGCCGACCTGGCGCCGACCGCCTCAGAAATTCAAGGCAATTCAAGGGAGTTCAAAGGGGTTCAAGCCAAAAATGTTTCCCCGAGGCCACCGCAGGGACATCCCCTTGGAATTTGGAGCTTGGGTCTTGATTGGGGTTTGGATTTTGTGATTTGGGATTTGCGCCTTTTCGGGTTAGAGTTTCCACCTGTTTCTTTGGCGATGCAAACCATGAAAGATATTGTCCCGGCGCCGCCGCCGATCGTGCGCAACGATGTGGCCGCGGTGCAAGCGCTCTTCCAGCAAAACGTCATACCCAGTTACGGCCGGTTTGACCTGGTGTTGAGCCATGGCTCGGGCAGCTACGTTTATGACGTGACAGGAAAGCGCTATCTCGATTTGGGCGGCGGCATCGCCGTCACCGCGCTCGGCCACGCGCACCCGGCCATCACCGAAGCCCTGGTCGAGCAATCGCGCAAGCTCGTTCACGTGTCGAACTTTTATTATCACGAACAGCAAGGCCGGCTGGCCCAGGCGCTGGTGGGTCTGCTCGGGCCGGGCAAATGCTTTTTCTGTAATAGTGGGGGCGAAGCCAACGAAGGGTTGTTCAAGCTGGCGCGCAGATTTGGCCACGAGGACGGCCGATTCGAGATTCTCACCACCGTTAATTCGTTTCATGGGCGGACCCTGGCCGGCATCGCTGCCACTGGACAGGAGAAGATCAAGAAGGGGTTCGGCCCCAGCGTGCCGGGTTTTCGCCATGCGCCCTATAATGATCTGGCGGCCATGCGGGCGTTGATCTCTCCGGCGACGGTCGCGATCCTGGTAGAAGGCATCCAGGGTGAAGGCGGAGTGACGCCGGCCGCGCCAGACTATCTGTTGGGCCTGCGCCAATTGTGCGACGAGCATAACCTGCTGCTCTTTATGGACGGCGTCCAGGATGGCCATTTCCGAACCGGGAGGTTCCAGAGTTTCCAAAGAATCCTTGAGGACGTACCGCCGCCTGCGCTGAGTGGCAACTCACAGTTCCCAGCCGGCTTCCTTCCCGACGGGATCTCGATGGCCAAATCGCTGGGCGGCGGATTTCCGGTCGGCGCATTCTGGGTGCGCGCGCCGTATGCGGATTTGCTGGGCGCGGGTAGCCACGGCACAACTTACGGCGGCTCGCCGCTGGCCTGCGCGGTGGCGTCGAAGATCCTCGAGGTGATCCGGCGCGAACGGCTAGACGACAACGCGCGGCAGGTCGGGGAATTCCTCAAGAACGGCCTGCAACGGCTGGCGCAAAAATATGCAGGTGTCATCTCGAACGTGCGCGGACTGGGCTTGATGCTTGGCATGGAGCTGGCGCCGAACTTGCCCGTTTTGCCAGGCGATCCCGCCAAGAGCCAGGCCGTCCGGTTCGCGAACCTGCTGCACGCAGCAGGCTTGCTGGTGATCCCGGCGGGGACGCACATTCTCCGGTTTCTGCCGGCGCTGAACCTGCGTGAGGCCGAGGCGAAGGAGGGATTGGAGATTGTGGAGTCAGTACTGGGAAAGCTGTGAACCAACTAATCGGGCGGCGACAAAGCATCCGAACAGGAACGACGCATTTGAACCACTAATTCACACTAATCAACACTAATGGAACTCTTGGTAGAACTGATTGGGCGATGAAGCATCTTCTGAGCATCGAGAAATTGACGCGGGCCGAGATGGAAAAAATCCTGGCCGACTCCGTCACGATGAAAAAGGAACGGGGGCGACATTCCCGCAGTCCCTTGGCTGGGAAAATCTGGGCGATGCTGTTCTCGAAATCCTCGACGAGGACGCGGGTCTCGTTCGACGTGGGCATCCGGGAGCTGGGTGGGCAGGTGATTTTTTTGCCCACGACGGAAATTCAGCTTGGACGCGGCGAATCTATCAAAGACACGGCGCGGGTGCTGGGGCGAATCGTCCACGGGGCAGTGTTCCGGACCTACGCCCAGAGAGACGTCGAGGAATTCGCGCGTTATGCGGCCATTCCGACCGTCAACGCGCTGACGGACGAAGAGCATCCGTGCCAGATCCTGGCGGATATTTTCACTTTCCAAGAGAAGCGCGGATCGATTCAGGGCAAGATCGTGACCTTCGTTGGGGACGGCGCGTGCAATGTCGCCAACTCCTGGATATTCGCCGCCGCCAGGCTGGGTTTCGAGCTGCGCATCGCCGCGCCCAAGGCCTTCCAGCCCGCGCCCGCTTTGCTGAAACGAGCTGGCGGCGCAGTCAGTTGCACCGAGGACATCAAGACCGCCGCCGCCGGCGCCGATTTGCTCTACACCGACGTTTGGATTTCGATGGGCAAAGAGGCCGAATCCAGCGAGCGCATCCGGCAGTTAAAGGGTTTTCAGGTCAACGCCGGCCTGGTGCGCCTGGCGCGGCAGGGGGCGCTGGTCATGCACTGTCTGCCCGCTTATCGCGGAATGGAGATCGATGAAGAAACCTTTGAGGCTAACGCCGAGACGATTTTCGACCAGGCCGAGAACCGGCTGCATGCGCAGAAGGCGGTTCTGAGCTTGCTGGTGAGCGAGAGGACGGTGAAAATCCGAATTCCGAAGGCCGAAAACCGAAAGAAATCCGAAGGCCGAAACCACTAGGGTTCCCCCAAATCGAGGGCAGCGATTCTCATTAGCCAAGCAACAGCAATTCGGATTTCGTCACTCGGGCTTCGTTCGGACTTCGGAATTCGGGTTTCGGATTTCCAAGATCAGGACTTGGCCGTGCGTGAACCGAGTGGCGGGGTGGGCTTCGGCCACATGATGGGCGTGTCCCTCAATCCTCGTTCTGCTTGTTTCCGGAACCACTCCTGAAACGCTTCGTTCTGCCGGGTCTGACGCAGTGATTCCACGAAGCCCGGCAGCTCCGTGGTCATCCTGGCCGGGTCGGGAGGCAGTTTGGCTTTCACATAGAGAATCACGCCGCCGGGGGTGGTCGGCAGAAAGTTGCTGACTTTGCCCGGAGTGGTGGAAAAAGCCAATTGCTTGAGCTGATCCAGGCGGATGTGATCTTCCACATTTGTCAGGGAGCGCGTGCTGATGGAAAAGCGGGGCAATTCAAACCACGGAGCTTTTGCCCCAACGCAAATATTTGAGAAAGCATTACCCTGGGCCATACCATTGGTGACGGCCGAATAGAGCGCCTGTCCGGCCTGGCGGGCCAGCACTTTGGCCTGGTCATACTTGTAGTCGGCGGTCACCCGCTCGCGAATCGCGTCCAGCGGCGGAATCTCGCTGGGTACCCTTTTATCGAATGCCATGACATAAACGGCGTCGTCGCCGACCAGCGGTCCGGCGAACGGTTCATTGGTGGGCGACAATGCAAACGCGGCCTTGGCAAAGTTGGCGTTAACCTTGAACTCTTTGGGTCCCTCCTCACGATCGAACGGGGCGGTGACCTTCACCGGAAGACTATTCGACTTTGCGAGCGTGGCAAGATTCTCCGGGCGCATTGGTTCGACGAATAATTCGTTCGCAAAAGCCACGGCCTTTTTGCGCGCCGCTATTGTCATGAGTTCCTTGAACATTTCCCCGCGGATTTTTTCTTTGGCGGCTTCGGGGGTTTTTGCGTCGGGGTAAAAATTAGTGCCGCGTTTCTGATACTCGGCCTCGAGGATCTCATTCACGTTGGTCATCTTGGCCAATTGCTCGTTGGCTTCGGCCACGGAATTGCTGAGCGGAAATTCGACGTAGCTGACCTGGATGCGGTCGGGGATGCGATAGGTGGCAATATGATTGGAGTAAAACATCGAGACGGACTCCGGGCTGTCACCCACGCTGGCCAGGTAATTCGAGGCTGAATAGAAGACTGCTTCGCAGGCCAATTCCTCGTGCTCGCGTTCATAGAGCCCTTTAGCCTCGTGCGGCGTGACGAGCTTGCCACTCAGGCCGACGGTCGTAATCAGCTCCTGAATGCCCAACTCGTGGCGGACGAACCGCTCGACGTCGTCCATGGTGAAGCCGCGCGGTTCGAGCAGTTGCTTCACAAACGCCGTCGGCGAATTCAAGCCGGACTTCTGCGGGGGACGAAGGATATTCCGGGCGACCTGTGCCACGGCTTCGCTCCCGGGATGAATTCCCAGGTCGTCCTGCTTTTGGTTCAAAAACAGCCTGTAGTAGGTCTCGCGCTGCTCATCAAATCCCATCTTGCGCGCTTCCTCGCCCGGGAAATTCCCGCTCATGAAGAAGTAACGGAGCATCACCTCGCGTTGCGCTTCGGTGTATTCCTCCGGAGTAATGCGCGCGCCATTAATCGAGCCGAGGTTGGCCGAGCCTCCGCCGCGGCCGGAGTTCACCCGGGACTGCGGACCGAAGTAAATCACAAAGCTGACGATCGTCAGCGTAATGATTATCATCCAGAGCCAGGTCTGATGCCGCCTAATTGTTCCAAACATAATTCCAGTCCATCCGCCAACGCGCAGCCTAGCCGTCCAGCACGCTATGGGTCAAATTGAAAAATGCAACTTTACAACCTTGCCGGCCCTTGTCACGCTGCCGTTCTATGCGGAAGAAATGTCTAACGGCCTTGTCGCTGTCGCTGTTGTGCCTCGCGAGCGGCTGCACCACTGTCTTCACCAATCTCACGCCGCAGCACCAGGAGCGGAACGCAAACAATCTCTACCCGGTCGAGGTCGCCCTCCAAAGCCGCCAGCAAACTCTCCGCTGGAACAGCATCAAGCCGCAAATCGTCGTCGGAACCGAGTTTTACCCAATGCGCCCGACGTTGTTAATGACAAATCGCTGGGAAGGCCTGGTGCCCGTTGCCGCCGGCACAAACCTTGTTCACTATCGCTACAAGTTCGACTTCCAATATAACGCCATGGGCAATCCGAAGTCGGATAGCGCACTCTCGCCGGAATACAGGCTGCGGGTTGAGGAGAAGCGTTAGCGGAAGCAGGCAGCTTATCGAATCATTACCGGAAAGCTGAGAGCGTGTCCTAATATTGTAGGAACCGACGTTAGGAGGTTCTGATCGATGGTGAATTTGAGCCTCCTTACGTCGGCTCCTACAGCGAACATGGATTTTCAAACCCGTTCTGTGCGTTTGAAAAACAAGCGTCAGAGGGGTGGCGGGCTTTGTCAATTTCAGCCGGCCGGCACGGCGGAGACCTTCAAAGCATGGACAAAACGGAAAAACTCTTGCGCGAACTCATTGCGCTGCCCAGCGTCAATCCGGCTTTCTTGCCGGAGAATGAAGCACGCGCGGGTGAACAGCGAGTGGGCGACTTCCTGGTGCAAACAGCCAGGCGAGCCGGTTTGGACGTTGAATCCCAGCGCGTGTTGCCCGGTCGGTCCAACCTGCTGATCCGCCTTTTGCCACGGCGAGCTCCGTGCCGTCGCATACTGCTCGCGCCGCACCTGGATACTGTCAACGGCGACGAAACCCAATTCACTCCTCGCGAGAGCAACGGCCGGCTTTTCGGCCGCGGCGCGTGCGACACCAAGGGCTCCGTCGCGGCCATGCTCGCGGCCTTGTGCGAATTGGCGGGCTCGAAACAACGGCCAGTTGAGACCGAGATTGCGTTCGCGGGATTGATTGATGAGGAAAATGGCCAGGCCGGTTCACGCGCACTCGCAGCGAGTGGATTTCGTGCGGACCTGGCAATCGTCGGCGAACCGACGCGCCTGCAAGTCGTCACAGCGCACAAAGGCAGTTTGTGGCTGGAACTCCAGACGCGCGGAAAGTCCGCGCATGGCGCGCGGCCCGAGTTGGGGCGCAATGCCGTTCACGAAATGGCGCGGATCGTCGATGTGCTGCAGACTCAGTACGCCGCGAGGCTGCGCCGCCGCCGCCATCGGCTGCTAGGTTGGGCAACCGTCAGCGTCGGGACCATCCACGGCGGGGCCCAGGCCAACATCGTGCCGGACCGCTGCGTGATCAGCGTCGATCGCCGCACGTTGCCGGGCGAAACCGAAAGCGGGGTGCGGCGTGAAATCCAATCGCTTTTGCGTCAACGCCATTTGAACGCCCTGGTTGGCAGCGCCAAACTCGCCCCGTGTTTGCCGCTCGAGACGAATCCCAGGCTTCCTCTGGTTTCAAGATTCCTCCGCAGCGCCAGCCAGTCACGGCCTGTGGGGGTGGACTATTTTTGCGATGCATCCGTGCTGGCGGCCGGAGGCATCCCCAGCGTCGTGTTCGGGCCCGGCGACATCGCCCAGGCTCACACCTCCAAGGAGTGGATTTCGCTTCATTCACTCCGCCGCGCACAGGCGATGCTGGTGCGCTTTCTGCAAAATCTTCCTTGAACCAAAACGATCCGGTGCAGTCCAAGTCACGATGCCAGCCGCCAAAGTTGAAGACCTACCGATGAACCAGGCCGAACATCGGGCGGCATTCTTTCGCCAAAGCGGGTGGCTTATGGTGGCGAATGTCGCCGGCGGTGTTTTCATGTGGGCGGTGCATTTTCTCAACAAATTCATCAACACTGGCGAGTATAGCAGCTTCGGCGCGTTTCTGGCCGTGGCGATGCTGCTGCCCACGCTACCGCTGCAAATGATCGTGGCGCAACAGACGGCCAAGGCACTTGCGACTGGCGCCGAGACCGAGTTGTCGGGGATCGTCCGAAGTTTGTGGCTGGCCACGTCGGCCGTGTGGCTGGTGGGGTCAGCGGTGGTATTGCTGGTTCAAAAAACGATTCTGGAGCATTGGCACATGAACAGCCCGCTCGGTTTATGGTTCACTCTGTTCATTGTGCTGTGCTCGCTGTGGCTGCCAATGTTTTGGGGGGTGTTGCAGGGTCAGCAAAATTTCTTTTGGCTGGGCTGGAGCATGATGCTCAACGGCATCGGGCGGCTGGGGGTCGCGACGCTGTGTGTGTTGGCGTTTAGTGCCGGCGCCGCGGGCATGATGGCGGGAGTGCTGCTCGGACTCGCCGCCGCTCTCGTCCTCGGCGTCTGGAAGACACGGTCGATTTGGCTTATGGCTCCGAAAGCCTTCGAATGGCGGGACCTGCTTGCGCAGGTAGTCCCGTTAACACTTGCGTTCTGCGGTTTCCAAGTTCTGTTCACAGCGGACACGCTCCTGGTCAAAACCTATTTCAGTGAGGCGGACGCCGACTTTTACGTGAGCGCGGGCACGTTGTCGCGCGCGCTGATGTGGCTGGTCCTGCCTCTGGCCGCCGTTATGTTTCCACGCCTGGTGCACAGTGCCGCAAAATCCGAAAAGACCAACTTGATGGGCGTGGTTTGGTTTGGCACCGCGCTGCTGGCGGTCGCCGGGGCGGCCGGTTTATCATTGCTGGGCCCATTCGTCGTTAAATTGGTGTACAAACAAAGCTACGTGCAGGTCGCTTCCGCCATTCTCCCATGGTACGCCTCGGCCATGGTACCGCTGGCTTTGGCCAACGTGTTGTTGAATGACTTGCTCGCGAGGCCCGCTTCAAGGTTAATGCTGGCTGTTTGCGTTTTCATTGTGGCCGCCGGCTACGTCCTTACTCTGATCCGATTCCATTCCAGCCTGGTCAGCGTTCTCCAGATCATGGGAACCTGCAATCTGCTGCTGCTGGCGGTGTGCGCTTGGTTTGCTTGGAGCGCCCGAGCCTCGAATGCCAAATGACGAAAGAAACCCGAATGACTGATGACCAAAACCGTGTCGCCGGTGCGCTGAGAAGCGTGGCAACGAAGACCTGATTCGAGATTGGGGTTTCGTCATTCTTTCGTTCCTGCCGTCCGGGATTATTCGTCATTTCGATCAGGTCCTGGCCTCGGTTGTGGCGCACGGAGTTTCCTGTAAATCCAACCCTCCAATGGGCGCAATGGTCGCAGCCACCGATAAAGCCAGGGCAAGGTGATTAATCGAATCCGCACGACGGAGAGGAACATAGTCAGCGCAGAACGAAACAGAGACGATGTGACCTTCGACCCGATTTTGTCCGTCCACTCGGTGGGCACTTCGAGCACGGAAAATCCGGCGCGCTTCAGCGAATAAAGCAGGTTCACATCGAAGGCCAGATCGGCGATTCGCAGGGAGGGATAGATTTTTTCCACGGCCTCTCGGTGCATCACTTTGCAGGGACATTGTGTGTCCTTGATATGCATCCAAAAGAGCGTTTCTACTATCACGTGAAAGCAACGACTGGTGAACCGGCGCAACCAGGGCTGGGCCTGATGCAGCACCGCGCCGGGGAGCCAGCGCGAGCCGATCACGCAGTCGGCTTTGTCCGCCAGCTTCGCCAATTCGTGAAAAGCGCGCGGAGGCGAAGCGCCGTCCGCATCCACGTAGCCGATCAAGTCGGCGGTGGGCGCTAACTTCAGTCCCTCAATGAGCGCTCCGCCCTTGCCGATCGGATCGGGAAAGTCCAGCGGGCTGATGAAAGAAAATTCGGCGGCGACGCGCTGCACCACGCCGAGGGTATTGTCCCGGCAACCATTCAGCACGACGACCAGTTGAAATTTGCCCTGATAGGAGTCTCGAAAATACTGCCCAAACTCACGCAGCACCGGTTCGATGCGGCGTTCTTCATTATATGCCGGGATCAGGAGCAACAGGCTCGGCTCGGTCACGCCGACGGGATAGCAGAGCCCCGGTAAAAGGAAAATCCCAAATCCCAAACCTTATCTAAAAGATGTACGGCACCATCCGCCAGGTCCTGGCCGCATAGTCCCGGTACTCCGGATAGCGAAGCGAGACGAGGCGTTCTTCGCAGAAGATTCGAAGCAGCGTGCCGCCAAGCATCGCCAGAAAACAGAGTGCCGTTAGCCACGATAAGCGAGCGGCCACAGGGGCCGCGACGAACCAGCAGAGCGCGGTGTAGATCGGGTGTCGAATATATTGGTACGGCCCGGTCGTGACCAAACCGCCGGCAGTCGGGTTGGCGGCCAAATGAAAGCTGCGCCGACCGAAGGTAATTCGTGCCCACAGCAGCAGCAGCACGGCGCCGACTTGTACCGCGAAGACCACCGCGGAAGAGGAGAATAAACTATGCAGATAGAGCAGTCCTGCCAAACTGCTCATCATGCTGAAATAGCCGGCAAGAGAGATAACTTTCAACATGCCCCGAAATCACAAATCCAGCCGGCCTCGGTGACAAAGGCATTTTCAGACTTCGTTATTCGGGTTTCTTTGGTCATGCGTTACTTGAGCTTCGCCACTTACTTGATGCTCAACTCCCTTTGAATCCCAAATTTTTCGACGCGTTTGCGCAACGTGGCGCGGGTCATGCCGAGCAGCTTGGCCGCATGAACCTGATTGCCCGCGGTTTCCTTGAGAGCCTGAATGACCAGCTCGCGCTCGACTTCGGGGATAATCTTTAGCTTGGGATCGCGCCGTGCCCAATGAAATAATTGCCGCGCCAGAGCAGCAATGTCTGACACCGCGCCTTCACCCACGACCGCCGAAGCGGAGAACACAGGCCCGGTCGAGCCGCCTTCGCCGGTAATTTCCGATGGCAGGTCCTTGAACAGGATCACGTCCCCACGGGACACAACCATCATGTGACGAAGAACGCTCTCCAACTCGCGCACATTTCCAGGCCAATGATGTTTCTCCAAAGCTCGCACGGCGTTGGACGCGATGGATTTGGGCTCACGCTGTTGTTCGCGTGCGACTTTGTTGAGGATATATTTGGTGAGGAGGGGAATGTCGCCCTGCCGCTCGCGCAGAGGCGGCATGTGAATCCGCACGCCGTGCAGGCGATAAAACAGGTCTTCCCGAAACTGGCCGGCAGCCACCGTTTGCTCGAGCGGCTTGTTGGTAGCCGCAATCACGCGAACATCCGCATCGATGGACGCATTCCCTCCTACGCGCTCGAATGTTCGGGACTGCAAAACGCGCAGGATTTTCGTCTGCGTGGCCGGCGTCATGTCGCCGATTTCGTCCAGGAAAATGGCGCCACCCTTGCAATGCTCGAATTTGCCGATGCGCTGATTAACCGCGCCGGTGAACGCACCGCGCTCGTGGCCGAATAGCTCGCTCTCCAGGAGTTGCTCGGGGATCGCGGCGCAGTTCACGGCCAGGAACGGCTGGTCGTGGCGCTGGCTGTGCTTGTGAATTTCTTTGGCGACCAACTCCTTGCCGGTGCCGCTTTCGCCCGTGATGAGCACCGTGGTGTCGGTCCGGGCGAACTGCCCGATGAGCTTGAAGACCTGGCGCATCGCCTCGCTGTGACCGACAATCTCCGACTCAAGGTCCTCCGGCTGAAGAACGGGCCGCGCCTTTTCTCCGGTCGGCACAGTAAGGGCTGGGGGCGTCTTCCTCGGCTCAAAATCGTAGCGCGCCCCCTCGCGCATTTCCCGCGCGGCCTTGAGGGCATTGAATACGATTTCCTTCAGCTTCGGAACGTCAAACGGTTTGAGCAGGTAGTCGTATGCGCCCAGTTTCATCGCTTCGATCGCGGTCTGCGTGGTGCCGTAAGCCGTCATGAAGATGACCAGCACCTTGGCGTCAATTTGCCGAATACGCCGCAGCGTCTCCAATCCATCCATGCCACCCATACGCCGGTCCAGGATCACGAGGTCCGGCTTCAGTCCTGGGATGATTTTCAACCCCTCCTCCCCGCTGGATGCGGCGGTCACCTCGATTTCCGGCGAATCAAAGATTCGCTGGAACGAGTAACGCACGTCCGCCTCGTCATCGATTAACAGCAACCGGCTCATGGAGCCCTCAGCATAGCCGATGCCGGAAGAAGATCAATTCGAGCCGGTTCTTGCCGCACAACGCCCTGTTTGCGCCTCGGCGAATGGAGCGGCCGAACCCGACCGCGCTCAACGGGGTTCGCCTTTCAAATCAATAGCAGAAGCAACAATAAGACCGCCAAAGCGACCCGGTACCAGCCGAAGGCGGTGAACGTATGCGTCTGCACATAGCGCAGGAGCCATTTCACCGCGAAAAAGGAAACGACCGCGGCCACAAGGAACCCGAGCAGAACCATGTCCCATTGTTCCGTCGGGACACTGCTGGAGTGGCGCAGCGCCTTGAAGATTTTTAGCCCGCCGGCCGCCAGCATGGTTGGGATGCCCACCAGAAAAGTGAATTCGGTGGCGGCGACGCGGTTGAGGCCCAGCACCAGCGCCAGCAGAATTGTCGCCCCCGAACGCGACGTGCCCGGGAAGACGGCGGCTATGAGCTGGCCGATGCCGACCGCAACCACCACGGGCCAGGTTACTTCGCTGTTCAAGGGACGCCCACGCAGCCAGCGTTCGACGACGACGAAACAGACGCCGCCAACAAACAGCGCCACGGCGATTGGCAAAGTTGTTTCCGGTAATTTGAATTGTTTCTTTTCGAGCAGATAGCCCGGCCCGCCGGTGATCGCGCAAGCCACGAAAATCTTGAGCAAGTAATCCTGTGTGGCCGGTTCGCGCCATCGGAAGATGAACTGTTTCAGGCGTTCGGGGAAAAGCGGCAGCACCGCGAGCACGGCGCCGCATTGGATGACGACGTTGAAAAGGTCCTTGGCGGGACTTGCTTTAACGAGCCAGTCCGCTGGGCCAAGAGCATGGACCTTCTGCAGCAAGTTTTCCGCGACTAGCAAGTGGCCTGTGGACGAGACAGGCAAAAACTCTGTAATCCCCTCAACTATTCCGAGCAGCAGGACGGCAATCCAAAGTGACATCCGAAGTTCAGAGTAGGCGAACGGCGGGCGCCAAGCAACGAGGGATTGGTCAACGCTCCCACTTCCCGCCACTCGAGTCTCGACTGGCTCGGGCTATGAAGGAAGGGTCGCCAGAGAAAGGGAACAGCCGGCTACTTCTTCTGTCCGCCGCCGAAAATCGAGGAGAGCATCGATTTGGATTGCTCATCGCGCTGGCGGACTTTTAGCTGGCCAAGAATGGAGTGCCAGCCGATGTAAACTTTGTGCCACTGGCTTTCCAGGTTGCGCAAGGCGCCGTCGCTCATTTCGCTCAAGTAGCGCAGGGAAGGGGCGTTGCCGACCAGGGCATGGATTTCTTCTTTGGTGGGAGAGCCGACTTCGATGGAGGAAAGAATCAGCTCGAGTTCCTGGACGATGATACTCTTGATCTCGAGGAACTGCGCGTCGTCCTCCGGGCTGAACTTCTTCGCGCGCGCCAGGTTGAGAAACCGATTGAACTGTTTCCAGCACTCCAGGTAGTTCTCCATCTGATGAACGAGGTGGTCCAATTTCTTGTCGCGCATAACGGTGGTGAGTCAGACTCAAGCGGCGGGCTCGTAGATGGCCCGGGGAGAAAGAAAGATGACCGCGCCGCCGCGCAGGTCCCGGGCAGTGATTTTCAAGCTCGGATAGTCAACGATCAACTCCGAAAGCGGCAATTGAGCGGCCTCGGCGCCGCGGAAGGCAGCCAGCACGTCGCGGGCTATGCTTCGGACCAAAGCCTGCGGGAAACTGGAGGGCAATGTGCCGACGACCACGGACCCTTCGCGGTCCACGGTAAAGCTGCCCGAAGGAAGCTTCAGCAACGCGCCAGGTGGTTTGGCAAATAGACTCAAGAAGCCCATAGCGCTAGAACTCGCTTCATCATTTCGCCAATTTGTTGCCCGGTCATGGAGGACCGCCAGCCGACACAAAAGGCCGTGTCCCTCTGTGAGGCCAGCGCCACATGGCGTTGCGGGCCAAGCCCCTCGATTTGTTCCAACGGGCCCGCTTGCAACTGTTCGCCGAGAGCGCGAAACCGCTCCAGGCTCTGGCGCGACCAGACCGCCATCCGCTCCGGGTTTTCAAGTCCGCGCGCCTCGGGTGGGGCGGCTGGGTCCGGTTTTAGAGCGAGGACAAATTCCACGCCCTCGACCTGGGACATTTCGGCCAAGGGCGAAGCTACAGGCTTGGCTTCTCCTTCGACGATTTCGGGACTGAGGGCTTCGTCGAGGGCTTGGGCGCCCTCCAGCAGGAGCGCGTTGTAGGATTTGGTGATGGTTCGTGGTCGGTTGGGTTCAGCCGGGAGGCTTTCAAACACTCCTGCGCGCCAAGCCAGGATTTTTTGAAACGCGGCTTCGCCTGTCAGTCCAGCGCCCTCGGCATCGATGACTTCACCATTCTGAATCCAGATCTTTCCCGTGACCGGGCCGTTGGTGATGCGCAACAGGGAGGAGCTCTGGGAAATGCACTCCAACTGGATAATGTCCATCAGGCTCTTGCTTTGAACGCCGCGAAAGCCACCTTCAGTCTCCCGGTCGAGCAGCGATTCAAGGCATTCGAGAAATTGTTTGATTTCCTGCTCGGTGCCAGGCTTGTGCCAGAACAGATCCACTCCCAGCGCATAAACCCGCGATCGGAATTGCTCGTCCACAACGGAGGTCAGCACCACCGTCCGCAGTTGTGGATATTTGCGCCGGACGATGGATAACACTTGCAAGCCATCCATCTTCGGCATCTTCAAATCACAGATCAGCAACTGGAACGGTTCTGCTTCCAGCATCGCCATGGCGCGCCCCCCGGAACTCGTCGTATGGATTTCCGGCCGGCTGGGAAGCTGGGCCAGGATTTCCCGGTACATGTCCAGCAGGTCCGGATCATCGTCCAGCAGAAGAATTTTCTGATTCGCGGCCATTGCTTCCAAGACCCATGGCTAGCTGCGTGCTCTTTCAAACTCAAGCCTGAAAAGCCAGGTATCTTTGACTTCCCCAGTAGCAAGCGCCATTCCGGCTTCGGACTCTTCGGGCAAACCGTGAAAACGGCCCTTGGATCAACGGTTTTTCACGCCGGAATTGTGCCCCATGGAAGCAGCATTTGGACAGCGGGAGTCCACCGATGGGACAATCAATCCTTAGCGGCAGGCAAGGCAGGCTTGAGGGTTACCGGGCCGAAAGGACCACAGGAGGACGCGCCTGTGTTGCGCGACCGCTTCCTCGGTCGTGCCTGCGCCGTGATAGCCTCGCATAGAAGGATTTAAGTTCCCGGGTGGCACAAATCCTGCACAAAGGCCGTCAGTTCAGACTCGGGCCGCCCTGAATGGACCGCTGTTGATGCCGTAATAAAACGACCGATGAAATGCAGTAACACATTCCGTGAGGATTAAGATGTTCGGATTTTTGAGAAATACTCTGCGAAAGATGGCTGGCACGTCCTCCGACGCGCAGCCGATGCCCGTCCTTGATGAGGTGGAGAGCGCGATGACCCCCGCCACGCCCGCCCCCACGTCCAACGGGCATTCCCGCTCCACCAACGCTCAGCAATCAAACGGAAAAGGGATCGAGCTGTCCCTGCAATTGGTGCTTAAGGGGCTGCCATTGGAACTGCAGCCACGGGTCAAGCAGATCGACGTAGGAGATGCCACGATGTGCATTCCGCTGGAAATGATACTCTCTCAACTCCCGCGCGGCGTAGTGAAAATTGCCTATGGTGATTTGCGTCAGGCAGCGCCGGATCTGTTCGAAGGCGGCGCCGACCGGGATCGCATGCAGGTACACTTGCCGCTAGCGGAGATTCTTGCACAGCTGAATCCTGCTTTGATCGCTCGCAAACGCGTTCAAAAGAAAATCAACGTGCCGAGTGAAATCAGCAGTCCGTTCGATACACGCGGCCAGGGATTTGTCTTTTCCGTCGGCCCGGCCAAAGGCGAATCAGGGCCGGACTCGGGCGAGCAAACTGCCACTCCGGAGCCGGTGCGCCTCGCTCCCGCGCGGCAGACAATCAGTGCGACGCCTGCGTTGCGACCGCCCGAGGCAACGCCGCCTTCCATGCCGGCTGCGCTCCAGCCAGCCGCCCCTGCCGCTCCCCGGATTCAAATGCCGACCAGCCCGCCGGCCGCCAAGCCGGCCACGGAGGCCGCGCCGTTGATGGTGGGCCTGACAGCATTGGCCGAAGGCTGGCCCGAAGCAGTGCGCCAGGAGATTGTGCAATTGAATCTGGTGGACGCCAAGGTTGGTATGCCTTGCGAGGCCGTGGAACGCGCCTTGAAGCAGGGCCGGATCGCCTTCACCTGGAAAATGTTGCGCTCCTGGATCACGCCGGCCCCCCAGCTCACCCTGTCGGCACATGACGGCGCAGTGCTGGAGTTACCGCTGAAAGCGGTCGCACCGCTTTTTCTGGCCCGCCAGGACGAAGCGGCCAAATCCAAGCCGAAGGTCGCCATCGACGAAAAGATTCCGAATCTCTTCTTCGGCTTTCCACAGCCTGAGCCGAGCCCGGCTGCCAAAGCTGCCGCCGCCAACGCTGGTGTCGGCAAGTTGGTCGATACCAATTACTACGTGTGGGACGACTCCTCCGACACCGTTCGCGTCCATGAATCCGAGGTGAAACGCAGCACGTCGCCCGGCACCAGCCACGTCACGCGCTATTCGACCCCGAACGACGTTGTTTCCCGAGCGGCTGAGTTGGAGGGCGTTGCCGGCGCCCTGATCGCATTGCCCGACGGCCTGATGGTGGCCAGCAAGCTGTCTCCGGATCTGAATGGCGACACCCTGGCGGCGTTCGTGCCCCAGCTCTTCGGCAAACTCAGCCAGTCCACCAAAGAATTGCGCATGGGCGAATTGAACAATCTCAACTTCACCGTCGGGAATGTGCCGTGGAAGATCTTCCGCGTGAATGCAATTTTCTTTGCCGCTTTCGGCCGCGCAGGCGAGCCGCTGCCCACGGCGCAATTGGCAGCGCTGGCCGGCGAATTGGATCACAAATCGAAGTAAGTTATGGCCATTATCAATCAAGCAACGAAAGAACTGCAGGTCAAAATTGTCTATTACGGGCCGGCGATGGGCGGCAAAACCACCAACCTGGTCCAGGTGCATGACCACGTGCAAACCGCCAGCGGCAACAAGGGCAAGCTCGTGTCCCTGGCGACCAGCTCCGATCGCACCCTCTTTTTCGATTTCCTGCCGATCGAAGCCATGTCCATCAAAGGCTTCAAAACCAAATTTCAGCTTTACACGGTTCCGGGGCAGGTCATCTACAACACGACACGCCAGTTGGTTTTGCGCGGCGTGGACGGCATCGTCTTCGTCGCCGATTCGCAATTTGAGAAGATGGCGGAGAACGTCGAGAGTTTCTCCAACCTGGAGGAAAATCTCAAGACCTTGAAACTGAATCTCGCCGATATTCCCTACGTGCTTCAGTATAATAAGCGGGACCTGCCCAATGCGGCGCCGACTGATTATCTCGAGTTCCTGCTGAATAACCGCGAGGTGCAGGTGCCTTCGTTCTCGTCCAGCGCGCACCTGTGTGAGGGGGTTTTCGAAACACTCAATATGATTACACGCCTGTTGCTCAACAAATTCATCAGCCAGTCCACGCCTCAATACGCATGACATGGCCACATTGCCCCAACTCTTTGAGGAAGACATCCGGCAACTGGACTCCGTGCTCCAGGAATTGTTGGAACAGAGCGACGCCACCACCGCGCTGATCATCGATCAGGGTGGTTTCCTCATCGCCCATCAAGGCGACTCCCGTCAGTTCGACCTGACGACAATCTCGGCGCTGGCCTCCGGTGCCTTTCTGGCCAATCAAACCATCGCCAATCTCGTCCACGAAACCAATTTCAGCAGCGTCTATCAGCAGGGCGAAAAATTCAGTATCTTTGTCAATTGCGTGGATGAATCCTGCCTGTTGACGATCATCTTCAAAGCGAACCTGAGCGTCGGAGCGGTGAAGTACTTTGCGGGCCCGGCTGCCGAGCGCATTGCCCAACAGCTCAAGACAGCGCAGGAACGCGAACCTTCCGGAGGCCTGGATCTCTCGGAGCTGAACCTGGCCGACCCGAGCGAAGTCTTCAAACGCAAAACGTAAGGTTCCAGCCGCGTGGCTGGAGAAGACCTCACCGAATTCTTACGCTTGGCTCAGTAGGAATGGCTCGGGCGCGACGGCGGGCTCCTCAAAGTAGTTTCTTGTGGCTCCCGTCGCAAAAGGGCTTGGAGCCCGAATGTTTGCACGCACACCAGGCTATCACCTTCAATTCAGTAATGTGAACCTCTCTGGGCTCGAGTCCGGTGCCGGCGTGTGAGCCGTCACAAAAAGGCTGGTTCTTGGAACGCCCGCACGCGCACCACCAGTATGTGCCAGGCTCGACTTTTTGAACGATTGGGGATTTTTGAAAGGCGATCGGTTCAGTCATGCGGAAACGAATGCAAGAGGTGACGGACGCCTGCCACCAGCCCAGGTTTCCCACCAGCCGGAATGTGCCGCGCGGCGCAGTTAACCGAGCTGCGAATAAGCCAAGAGGCTCAACCGAGCCTGCGCCTGTTTCGACAGATTGGTGAACACCATCGAAACGTGATAACCGGTGTGCCGGTTGCCACTGCACGCGATCACGACCCCGTTGCAATTGACGCGGCCTTCACCGCGCGGGGATTGCAAAGCTACGGTCATTTCGGTCCAGGCGGCGAATGGCGCCGGGCTGCGAAATTCGATTCCATGCTGGGAAAGGATAACAGAGTCCGGGGAGAGAGATAAACGAGATTGCCGCGCTTCGACCGTGACGTGTTGCTGCAACCCACCTGCATTTTCAGCTTTTCTTGCGCTCATACAGCATCAAAACGATAGCACAATAGCCCATGCCGTCAATGGGAATTTGTACCGCAAATCGGGACTAATACCGACCTGAAAGCGCGAAATTCCCGACCTGCCATGACGCGTGATTTCAGTCGCTCTTACCATTCAATTACCGCAGCTCCCCATGTCAGCCCCGCGCCAAAAACAACCAGCAGGATTAGATCGCCTCGCTGCACACGCCCCGAGCTGACGGCCTCGTCCAGCGCAATTGCCACCGATGCGGCGGAGGTGTTCCCGTACTTATGGACATTGACGAAAAGCTGTTCCGGCCGGGCGCCCAGTCGCTCACCCACCGCCTCGATGATGCGGCGGTTGGCCTGATGCGGAATGACGCACTTGATTTTGGAGATGTCGATTTCACAGCGGCGCAGGGATTCTTCCGCCGCGGTCTGCATCGCTTGCACCGCGTTCTTGAACGTGCCTTTGCCTTCCATTCGCAAATAATGCAAGCGCGAGGCGACTGACTGGGCGGTGGCTGGGCACCGGCTGCCGCCCCCGGGCATAAACAGCAAATCGGCTTTCTCGCCGTCGGACCCCATCACCGCGGTGAGCAGCCCGTGCGCGTTGGGCCGGTTTTGCAGCACCGCCGCACCTGCGCCGTCACCAAAGAGCACGCATGTGCTTCGGTCCTCCCAATCCACGATTGACGAAAGTTTCTCCGCGCCTACCACCAGCACAGTGTCGTACGTGCGCGACATAATGAATTGCTGCGCGACTTCGAGTCCAAATATGAACCCCGAGCAAGCCGCCTGCAGGTCGAACGCGGCGGCGCGTTGCGCGCCGAGCTTTTGTTGCACGATGCACGAGGTCGAGGGGAATGGCATGTCGGGCGTGATGGTTGCGACGAGGATGAGATCGATCTGTTCAGCCGTAACATCGGCCTTGAGCATCGCGCGCAACGCCGCCTGGGTGGCGAGGTCCGAGGTAAACTCGTCCTTGGCGGCCAATCGGCGTTCCTTGATCCCCGTGCGCGTGGTGATCCATTCATCCGTGGTGTCCACCATTTTTTCCAGATCGGCGTTGGTCAGGATTTTGGCCGGGACGTAGGAACCGACGCCGGTCACCGAGCAGGTTCGACCCTGGAAATTGTATTTCGCCCGAGGATTTTTGAACCTGGCAGCGGGGGATGAGCTCATGCGGCCACGGTTGTGGAGTCGGGCCGTTGGACAGCGGCCAGGCGTTCGTTGGCGCGCGCGATCTCCTGGGCGATAAGTTGGTTAAGTCGATGCTGGAGCGTTTCAGTCGTGACGCGCATTGCGCTGGCGATGGCCCGCTCGCGGGCGCCGCCGTGGGCTTTCATCACCGGGCCATTGAAGCCAAGCAGCAGCGCGCCGCCATAGGCCTCGGGGTCCATTCGTCGGCGAATGGTGCGAAACGCGTTCTGCGCCAGCAAAGCGCCGAGCTTTCGTCCCAGGTTGGCTTTGAGTTCGCGCCGGAGCATGGTGAAGATGCCGACGGCCAGGCTCTCGCAGGTCTTCAGTACGATATTGCCGACGAAACCGTCACAGACCACGACCTCGACTCTGCTCTTGAATAGATCGTGACCTTCCACATTGCCGACGAAATTCAGATCAAGCTGTTTGCAGAGTCTCAACGCCTCGAGGGTCAGATCGTTGCCTTTGTTGTCCTCGGTGCCGATGCTCAGGATGCCGACGCGCGGATTCTTGTAGCCCAGAATCTCGCGCGAATAAATGCTGCCCATGACGGCATAATGGACCAGGTGCATCGGCTTGCACTCGATGTTTGCCCCTGAATCCAGCAGCACAAATTCATTGTCCGGCGTTGGAATAACCGTCGCAATTCCGCCACGGTCCACGCCGGGAATCCGGCCCAGCTTGAAGGTTGCGGCCGTGAAAATGCCTCCGGTGTTGCCCAGTGAAACGACTGCGTCGGCTTTGCCCTCGTGAACCAGCTCGACCGCCCGCGCAATAGAGCAATCTTTCTTCTTCCGGACGGCGGTCGCGGGTTTGTCGTCCATGGTCAACACCTCGCTGGCGTGTACGACGCGCATCCGATGATCGCGGAAGCCGCGCGCCGGCAGGGCGGCATGAATCGCCGTTTGATTGCCGACCAGGTAAAGCGCGTCGATTCTGCGATCGGCCTGGAGGGCGCGACGGGCGCCTTCGATGACCACGCCACAGCCATGGTCGCCACCCATCACATCCACTGCAATTCGCATAAAAGATGGACAGCGCGCGGCGGACTCCTGTTCTGCGTCCTGGAAAGAGAGGATCAACCGCCCGCGGTCACCGAAATCACCTGGCGCCCCTTGTAATAACCGCAGGCCGGGCACACCCGATGCGGCACGTACGGAGCGGCGCACTGCGGGCAAGTGCTTAATTGGGGCAGCCGCAGAACGCTGTTATAAGCCCGGCGCATGCGTTGTCGGCTTCTCGACGGTTTTCGCTTTGGAACACCCATATATTAATTCGAAATGTTCAAAATTTCAGTTTGTTCAACTCCGCCCAGGCGTGCGAACTCACTTCGGACTGATTGGCGCCGCCGCTTTTGTTGGCTGGGCCGGATTCCACCCCTGGCTGACCCCGGCATTCCGGTTCACACAACGGATGTTGTGGAAACGCGAGCAGAATATCTTCCCGCAGAAACGGCGTCAAGTCCACGCAATCGTTCACCACCGGCGCGGCTTCCTCGTCGCGCAACGGCACGTGGCACGTCCAGTCTTTCAACTCGAGGCGATGCTCGAACGGTTTGAGACACCTGACGCAGGAGCATTGCAGGCGCAAGCCCAAATCGCCCTGCAGCAGCAAACCGCCTTCGAGTTGCTCGACTTCCAGATCATACCGCAGGGGGCCGTCGAGCTGGATCATCTCGTCCCTTGTATCAATGTCCAGGTCCGCCACGGGCAATTCGCCTTGCAGCCGGAGACTGTGCGCCGCCAGGTGGCGCAAATTAACCGCTAATGACATAAATCCCCCGACTAAGCCGGCGTCAGTTTGAATTTCTCCACCAGCGCCGTCCGCACGTGCGCCGGCACGAACGCGCTGACGTCGCCTCCCAGGCGCGCGATTTCCTTTACGATTCGCGAGCTGAGGAAAGTGTAAGTGTCCTTGGGCATCATAAAAATCGTCTCGATGCGCTCGTTCAATTTACGATTCATCAAAGCCATCTGGAATTCAAATTCAAAGTCGGAAATCGCGCGCAGCCCGCGCACGACCGCGTGCGCGCCGCGCCGCTCCACGTAGCTGACGAGCAAACCGTCAAAGGAATCCGCCTCCACACTCGGCAGATGCCGCACCCCGTGCGCTACCAGTTGCACCCGCTCCTCCAGGCCGAACAACGGCTGTTTGCTCTCGCTGGCGGCCACGGCCACAATCACGCGCTCGAACAATTTCGTTGCACGCTGGATCACATCCAGGTGGCCGTTGGTGAGTGGATCGAAACTTCCCGGGTAAATCGCCGTGCGCATGGGAGGTGAACGTAACAGAGCAGACTCGGGCCGACAATCAATTACACGCGAAGCGGAAAGCAGCGAGCAGAAAGTAGAAAGCACGTCAATCACAGGGAACGGAGAGATCACAGCGGGGACGAAAGCATTGACAGGATGAACAGGATGAACAGGATGGGAGGACGCGATGAATAGACCGAAAATTGGCGTGTCGCTATTTTCACTTGATCATAACTCCTGAACAATGACTTCGACCTTCCTGACAATCATTGCTTCGCTTTGTTTTGGTACGGCTGCGATGTCCGCGCCATCGACGAACGTAGCCGCTTATTTCGATAACACCGGCCGCAAGGATGTGTTGAGCGGCGGGGTCCGGCAGATTGAGATTCAGACGCCGAAGGGCAAGTTCAAGGTCTGGACCAAACGGGCGGGCAACAATCCGAAGATCAAGCTGGTGCTGCTGCATGGCGGGCCGGGTGCTACGCATGAATACTTCGAGTCCTGCGACAGCTATTTTCCGGGGGCGGGCATTGAGTATTATTACTACGACCAGCTCGGCTCGGCTTACAGCGACCAGCCGGATGAACCTTCGCTTTGGGACCTGCCGCGCTTCGTCGAAGAAGTGGAACAGGTCCGCCAGGCCCTCGGACTCAACCACGGCAACTTCTATCTGCTCGGCCATTCATGGGGGGGTATCCTCGCGATAGAATACGCGCTCAAATATCAGAAAAATCTCAAGGGCTTGATTATCGCTGACATGATGTCGAGCATCCCGGCCTACAACGCTTACGCCAAAGAGAAACTGATGCCAGCGATCAAGTCGGAAGTGAGGGAAGAGATTCTCCGGCTGGAAGCCGCGAAAGATTACGAGAACCCGCACTACATGGAGTTGTTGATGGGCAGTTACTATGTCGAGCACATCTTGCGCATGCCGCCTGACCAATGGCCTGATCCCGTGAACCGGGCATTCGCGCGGCTCAACAAGAAAGTTTACGTCCCGATGCAAGGGCCGAGCGAGATGGGCTCGACCGGAGGATGCAAGCTGGAGAATTGGGATCGCTCAAAAGATTTGTCGAAGATTACCGTGTCCACGTTGGTCATCGGCGCGCGCTACGACACGATGGACCCCGCCCACATGGAATGGATGTCGAAACAATTTCCACACGGCCGGTATCTGTATTGTGCGAACGGCAGTCACTTGTGCATGTATGACGACCAGGCGACTTGGTTTACCGGCCTCATCAAGTTTTTGAAGGATTAATTGCAAGGACGCCATCGCTGCCTTCGCTCAGCAAAGACCGACAATTTATGCCGGACGGCCACCTCAACTCCGCCTCCGTGGATCACGCCGTCAGCCCGGCTTGCGTGAGCTCTGTCGTCAGGCCGCAGCGTACCATCATGAAAACTAACATCAGCCTTTTGTTGATTGCGCTTCTTGTCAGCTCGAATGGTTGCATGACATATAGCGCGGTCCAGGAGGCCAATGGGCGTCACGATAAAGCTGTGCGGATGGGACAGAGTAGTTACGGCCATGATGATAAGTCCCACCCTGGCTATTATTTCTTGATGCCGCTGACCATCCCAGGAGATGTCGCCTTTTCACCGTTTGAGGCTGTTTGGTGGTCTCGGCGTCGGATGGAGCGAGAATCCGGAGGTTGATATGACCTAGTCGCCTGACTTCTGCTCCAGCGAGCCGCCACGCTTGCCGTTTTCGGGCTCCGGGGGGTAATCTTGCGATCAGTGGCTTCGGCGCAGGTCGCCTTCTGCGGTGGTCGCTGAGAGTTAAGTTAGCTTTCGTCCCGCGAACCATGCCAGACTCAGAGGACATTTTCTCAGGAGATCTAGGAAGATTGCACGAGATCCTGATGAGAATCACAGGGTATCAGCGCTCGTTGGCCGATGGTCGGCAGGTTGAGATGAACGAGTTGGTGCGCGAGGGAATCCTCACCGACGCCGACGTCGAATTCATGTCCTCGCATTGGGTTACGTGCAAGCCTCACCGAGTCTCAGACTACCATTCTCTCGATATGCTACGCATGCCACCGGCAGATGGGGGTTGCGTTTTCATCGGCCCTGGGGGGCCGCCGCTCAAGAAGCGGCAAGGATTCGCAGGAGAATTTGAGCAACTTGTTCGGAGGTTCCTCATGATACCGCGCCCGAAGGATGAGCTTCTCCTGCATATCGAGTTTTCGCAGCACTATGGCATGGGGGTGGCTCCAGAAATGATCTGTTTCAACTTCAAGGGCGCTGGCTGGCGAAAGCGGCTGCAGGCGATTCGGAGCATCGCTGCTGAATTCGGCTATCAACCCCTGCAGGACGAGGTGGTTCAGGGTATCCATGCACTGACCTTCTGTATCCCCTCCGACCCCGATCGGACCGCGGCGGCCGTGGCGGCTCTGTTAAGCCGTGGGTGCGGTTTTTCTGAGGGGACAGAGTTAGTTTATTCAGCAGGAGCTTTAGATGAGAGCTAGCGAGGCAGCTGCACCGGATGCCGCGAGTCCATCCTGTTTGCATTCCGGAGCCCTTAGGCTCGGCACCGGTGAGTTTTTTCGTAATGCGGAGTCTCAAGGACATGTCAGTTGAACAAGCCAGGGCGGTTCTGCGGAACGACCGCGGTCCTCCGGTTTTATGACCGCCTGTCGCCAGTTGGTGCCGACGCTTCTGTTGCTCGGGTCAAGAGAAGGGGCAAGTGCGAGCTTGCCAAGCTGGACTTAGCGCGCGCCACTCAACAAGGACACCACATTCGTTGACCCGTCTTTTTCATGGTGGCAGTAGCGCGCGTACCTCTGGTTGGCGCTCCCCGTCAATTTGCCTAACCCAAACTGAATATGCGTAATCTGAAGCTCCTGACTCTCGGTGCGGCCCTCTCCTGTGCCGCAATTATCTTCGCCCAAACGCCTCCGCGCGACCTTCCGTCGAAACCTCAAGGAGGCATTGTCAGTGTGCCTCGACCGGAAATGGCGACACGCGTTTTCGAATTGAAGGGCGAGCAGTACCTGAGCTCGCTGACTTTTGAAGACGCTGAGGGAGGCGGCGCATGGGAACCGACTTTGCCTCTCCCGTTCAACCTGGAGCGGGCGGAAGAAACCGCGCGCAAGGAGCTGCGAAAGCTCACCCGTGATGAAATCCGATGGGTGTTTTCTGAGCTTTCGATGAGCCGCCTCCGCGGACTCGCCGGAGAGGTCTGGTATTTTGCGATGACCTTGAAGCCGGTCCTGGCGCTTGGCGAGGTTAGTTCTGACTCCTTCACTGTGCTCATGAACGCGTCGGGTGAGCCTGGACAGATCAGGCGCTACCATGCAGACAGGAAGCGGTAGTAACTCTGTCTAGTGCAACAGGGCAATGTAGGAGCCGCCGTCACAAGGCTCTGTTCAATTTTGGGTTTCGCATTTTGGATTTTTCGATCAGAGCCTCCTGACGTCGGCTCCTACCAATTCAAATCTCTTCCGGGACTAAGGGAGATCAAGAACGAGCAGACATCGCTTCAAGACTCGCTGCCACGAGCATGCCCTCCGTTCGCCCGCTGGCCGGTTGCCAAGGCACTTCATAGACCTTGACGGCGCCGCTGATGCCTTTGATTTTTTGCGGGGGCTGGAGGGCGCACGTTGTCGCCAGCGCCGGATCATCACGCCGCAAGTGTTCAAAAGTGCGCTCGCTGATGAAGATGCGGCCGTGGCCGGAGAGACCCTCGAGGCGGCTGGCCAGGTTGACCTCGCGGCCGAACACGGTGTAGTTCTTCTGCTCGGCTTTCGATCCCATCAGACCGGCAGTCGCCATGCCGGTGTTGATTCCACTGCCAAGCAGCAGCAGCGGCAGAATTTGTATTGGTTTCAAGCCGGCGGAAAGCCGGGCTTTATTTTCCAAGACCCGCTGCAAGTTTTCGGCGGCGCGCTGCCGGTTCAACTGCTCGACTGCGCGCTGAGCCTCAATCGCGGCGCGGACGCAGGCCACCGCGTGCCTCGGATTTGGGGTTGGCGCGCCCCAAAACGCCATCACGCAATCCCCGATGAACTTGTCCAGTGTGCCGTCCTGCTTGATTATAATGTCGGCCACCAATCCCAAGTATAGGTTGACCGTGTCCAGGGTCTCACGCGCTTGCTCATCAATACAGGCCTCCGCCGCCGCGCCACGCAGGTTATGCTCGCGTACGTATGCCGCCGCCTGCTCCTGGGTGACGTCGGTCAGCTCGGTGAAGCCACGAATGTCCGCGAACAGCACGCTCACCTCGCGCCGCTCGCCGCTCAAGGAGAGGGATTCGGCATGGAGCAATTCTTTCATGATTTTGGGCGCGACCACTTTCGAAAAGACTGCCTTCACGCGCCGCACTTCGGCTTGTTCGAAAATGACGCGCCAGGCCACGAGGCAGACGTAGTTCATCAGCAATGCGCCGCCGATAGGCAATACCAGTGGAACCCAGTGGCGCGTCCGGCCATACAAGACCACGGCGAATGCGGCATAAGCGAGGCCAGTCAGGAGCACCAGGCCCGAGGCCACCAGCACGCGCAGCTCCAAGGTCAACACCGCGCTGATGATCCCGAGCACAACGATCAAAGCTAATTCCTCCCACAAGGGCGCGCGCCGGACGAAACGGCCCGTGAGTATTGAATTCGCGACATTCCAGTGCTTGCTGACCAATAGTGTATCCGCAGCCAGCGGCGTCGCCCCGCGGTCGGTCAGGTCGCTTCCCGTTGCGCTGGAGCCCACAACGACCAATTTGCCGGCCCATCGCGCCGCCAGTTCGTTTGTGTTCGCTGGGACTCGCGCTGCATTCTGCACCAACAGGTCTTGAATCGCCTCCTGCGTCAGGCTCGGGTGATTTGGGGCTAAGCACCAATCAATGTAAAAGTAGCCTGCGGCATCCACTGGCAGGAACCGTTCCAGACCGCCAGTTCCGCGGAAGGTGATTCGGCCGCGTGCCAAATCGACTTCCGCGCGATTCAAATCGAGCTGCAGTTGCTGCGCCGCCAAAATCACCCCCATATTCCAGATCCGCTCTTCGGTGAATGGCCTGGCTTTCGGGGTCATGCCTGCGGGAAGTTGCTTTCCGATAAATTCCTTCATGTCAAAATTGCCTTCTTTGTCCAATGGCACTTTGACTCGTTCGCCGTCAGAGCGCGCCAGGAGGATGCTCCACCGGTCAATGCTTGCCTGGTCCAAATCGAACCCGAATTCCCGCTGAGCTTGCTCAAAGAGAGGATGCCAGCGGCGATAGATGGTGAAAGCCTTGGCACGACGTAAGACGCCGTCAGGATCTTTTTGGGTCGAGATGTCGCCGAGGGCCAGTGCGTTGGTCCGGAACAGATCCGGCAGCCTCAAGTCGCTCGTGACGGCCAGGATCACGTTGCTCGCTCTCTGGACCTGGCTGGCAAAAAAATCGTCCGACTCCGGGAAGCTGCCATCGGCCATGTTCACCGGCGCGTGATCGGGCCGAAGTTCGCCAAAAATGACATCGAACGCAACGGCTTTGGCGCCCTGGGCCGCGAGCTCGTGTACCAGCCGCCCGTACACCTGGCGCGGCCAATACAATCCGAACCGATAGCCAAGCACGCTGTTCGTCCGCACAAAGGCGATGCTGCTCTCGTCGATAAAAACGAAGCCTAAATTGGTCGCGACGATAGCAGAGAACCTGAGAGCCTGGCGGGCGCGCTGATCATAGGTGATTCGCTCGACGCGCTCGAGGAAGTCCAACCGCAGGCAGTCGAGGGCGCAAACGACGACGATCACGCCCATCGCGATCCAGGCCGGGACGCGCTTGACCGGTTTTAGCTTCACTGGCTGGAACTAAACAAAAAACCAGAGCAACACAAGGCTGCTCTGGTTCGCGAAAACGAATGTCGCCGGAAATTAACCGCCCCCGGGCGGCGGGCCGTTCCCGCCCGCGTTGCCATTGTGGCCAATGGTCGGCGAGACGTAGTAAATCGTGTGATCCACGGTAAACGTGGTGGGCGGCGTGTTCGGCCCTACACGCGTCTCTTTCGCAAGCTTCACCATCTCCTTTTGATTGAAATTCGGGATCGGCGTGATTTGCCCGGTTCGGGCGTCGAACTGCTGGCCGCCCATGACCACTTGCGTCACGACGTTGCCATCGGCGCCGACGTAAGCAATCACGACGGAGCCAACCAGGACCTGAACCACGCCCACGGCACTGAGGGTGTAAATCGTGCCGCGGATACCAGCGACGCCGTTCGGCAGCTTAACCTCGTACTTCGATGCAGCCGACATCTTCTTCACGTTTCCGAAAATGCGGCCTCGCTGCAAATCGAGTTGGATCTCACTCACGGTATCGGCGCCCGTGTCCATGGTTGTCAGTTTGTCAACGGCGAGGGTGCTGTTTTCGAAGACGCGCACGATGTTCTGATCCGCCGCCGTAGGCGTGTACAGGCGCGAGTCGCCTACGACCGGGCGGGGAACGGCCGCACCTTCATCGCCCAACACAAGGTCCACATAGGAACCTTCGCTGGCGGTCTGAATGACCGTGCCGGCGCGAAGCAGAGCGCCGACTTTGACCGGCTGCCAGACATTGTTGCCGGTGGTAAAACGCGCGGCGCCTTTGATGCGTACCACCTTCGCCGCGCCTTGAGTTGCGCTCTGGGCCGCGAGGGTCGTCACCATCGCCAAAACCAGCCCGCTTACGACCAACCTCTGAACTACATTGTGAATTCGATTCATATAGGTTCCTGGTCAGTTGACTGCATCACTTCGCAGCCAATTTTAAGGCCGGTCCTGGGGTTGTCAACCCATATTCGCCAGATAAAACTGGCGTCTCTTGTCGGCCACAGCCTTGAGCATGCCGCATAGATCGGGCCAAAGGAAAACCCAGCAAGCACATTTTGCGAGCCCTGGGGCGGGAGCGTGGTCCCAGCGGAGTGCATCTTAACTTTACGACCAATAGAAGCGGGGACGGCCCTCGTCCCCTCATGGTGCCACAGCGTGGGGACAAGGCCGCTCCCACTCCGTTCCAACACGCACGCGGTGGTGATGTCAGGCACTCGTCCCAGAGTGCCCTACCGTTCCAGGCTGCGCGGAACATGGATTTTCGCGCTGATGCTGTTCGTAGCGGCTTCCGCCAGTTCTCGGTTGGCGAGCTCCAGGTAACTTGAAGCGATGCGATTGTCGTTCCATTCGAGCGACAGCGAGCGTTCGAACCAGGGTTTGGCCGCTGCGTAGTCATTCAATTGCACAAAATGCCAACCGATCATGGCTACCGTGAGGTAGCCGTTCGGATCGAGCTGTTCCGCGCGGTCGAAATAGCTCCCCGACTCGGTCTGCCGCCCGACCCAGTCCAAACATTGCCCATAGCGCATATAGTTGTAGCCGTCCCATGGGTTAAGCTTCATGCCGCGCGCAAACCACTTCATCGCCCTGGCCGCCAGTTCCCTGTAGTTTTCGCCCCCTTCGTGGCTTTGGACGCGATAAGCCTCGCCTACCCCATACGCGGCATCGGAATCCGTCGGCTCAATCTCAAAGGCTTTTTCGTACAGGGCAGCTTGCACGGGAGAATAGTCGGGCGCTCGCGCGGCTCGCGCCATCCAGTAGTTGTGGGTGGCGCGATGCACTCCTTGTTGCACGAGAAAAAAAATGCCGGCCAGGAGAACTGTGCTCGCCACAATTCTGGTCCAGGCCATGGCCCGCATCCAATACCGCTCTGAAGCGAAGCGCAGATGGCTGCTCAACAACGCCATCAAGGCCACGGCTACCATGGCATTGGCCGGAATGTGCATGTTGAAATCCACTACCGAGTGGAACAGGATTGCCAGTAAACCCGCCGAGGCGCCGAGGAGGAAGGCAAACTTATTGCTCGTTCGCCTGGTCCGAAGTTCCTCTCCGGAGTTGCGCACCGCTCGCCACGTCTTGATCACGCCTATCACCAGCAGTCCCCAGGCGGCGCAAATCAGAGCCGCTCCGACCAGCCCCCAGTCAGCCAGAGCATTGAGAAAATCGTTGTGCACCCGGTCCGGCGACTTCTGGACTATTTCCGGACGATGCTGTCGGAAGCGATGGTCGAAGTGGTCCGGACCGGCACCCCACCAGACATTCTCCTTCCAAACGTCCCACGCCGGTTCCCACATGAAAAATCGCAAGTCATCCTCGAGTTTGCCTTGCATCACCCATCGATGGTAGCGGGTTTGCAGCGAATAATTCCTGGGCAGAAACAGCAGCCCGCCGACCACCAGGGCCAGTACCAAAAACAGTGCCGGCAGGCGATGATTGCGATTGAACAGGAACGCGCCCAAGCAGAAGAGCAGGGCCACCGCCGCCCCGACAAACGTTCCGCGCGAAACGGTCGCCGCGATCCCTGCCAGCATCGCCAGCGTCGCATATCCCAGGAACACCTTGGGCAGGGGCTTGAACCGGCTGGCCACGGTGTACGCCAGGCTCAGCGGCACCAGCATTTCGAGTAAGCCTCCCAGGTGATTTGGGCAGATGTAAGTGCCCGACGCGCGATGCTCATAGGACGTGAAGACGTGCCAGACGCGGGTCGAGTCGGTGAGGAATTGGAAGACGGCGTAAAGCGAGATAGCCATCGACAGAAACACCAGCGTTAAGGTGACGACCTGGATCGATTCCTGCCGATATAGATTATTCAGGATGACGAAAAAGAGAAACGCATAGACGAGGACCTGGATCATTTCCTGACGCGCGACGTACTCGATGTCGGCGAAGCGGTATCGCGCAACAGCATAAACCGCGAAAGCAAGAACGGCCCAGCAAATCGGTGGCCAGAGCCATTGCGGGCTCGGGCTAATCCAGAGCCGAACACCCCAGAGCACCAGGACCGCCACCATCAGCCACTGGGCCAGCTGGAAGGGGTCCACCAGCAGAAAGTCTAGAAAACAGCCTGCCGGAGGTTGCGGCCGCCCGCCAAACGCCAGGGGTGTCAGCGTCAGGATAGCGAGGATCAGGCCCAGGATTCCGCGCTCACACCATCGATCGAGAGCTTCACGACTCGCAGGAGAAAGGATCACGGATTGATTTTGGAGGCGTAGGCGCGTTTGACGAAGGCAATGTCATGCGCGCTCGAAGCTGCCGAGGGCGGGTTGCCGTACTTGCTGCCCGAGGGATCGCTGTCAGCCGCGTATTTGATCGTTGCGGGGTCGATCCATCGGCGGCTGGTGGAATGGCCATCTGCCCAGCTAAAGGTGCTGGAGGTCCCATGGAATACGGCCGGGGAATCGACGAAAGTAGTGCCCGCGAAATCATTGGCCAATGTTCCAGAAAAGTTCAAAACCCAGGTGCCCCAATTCTCCCCCCGGGGATCGTTTTCCTCCACCCACAAGATCCGCTCGGTGGGGTGCAGGAGCTGCGGACGCCTTGTCAGCAGCATTTTGAGTGATAAGTCTGGCCAGTCCTGGCCGTTCATCCCTGTCATGCCGCCGACGCTGCCATAGGCAAATCCTTTGCCTGAAGGCCGGCCGTAGCGCGGGTCAGACGGGCAGTGGATAGCATCAGCCGTTCGGAGATAAGGCCCAATGGCGCCCCGCTTGACGCATTCCTGCATCAGCAAAATGTCCTTACTCCTGGCGTCCATGCCCGTGGTTACCGGGAGCGGGGTCGGCAAGCTTGAGCCTGGCGAATCGGGCGGTTGATAGCGCCAGGGACGCTGGCGGACTCCGTCCGCGTTGACAGCCTCGGAGTTGTTCATGTTGATGAGTTGTTCCTGGTTATCTTCGGAGTACATGATCCAGGAAAGCGCCAGTTGCTTGTGGTTATTCAGGCAAGTCGTGGTCGTTGCTTTAAGCTTGGCCCTGCTCAAGGCCGGAAGGAGCAGCGCTGCCAGAATTGCGATGATCGCAATGACTACCAACAGCTCGATGAGCGTGAAGCCACAACCGTCGGAGCGACAGGTCTGCGCTCGCCCGCCGTGCGAGCCGGACGTGCGGTTCTCAATAATACCTTTTCTGCCATACCGCGTTTTCATATATCAGTCGTGCGCAGGCTCACTCATGCTTCCCGACTTTCGAACACTCGCTTCCGGGAGACCATCAGGTTCATGTTAAGATTAGCACAAGGAAGCTGCGCGTCATCTGGTAAATCAAAGTCGCAACTTTCCGCTTGCATTGAGATTCGCAAGGGAGGATCAAGTGTATCGCAGCAGTTCGGCCGGCCGAAACATCGACCTATGCAAGTCCGATGCGAACGCAACGCGCCCCGCTTATCGGGCCAACGGCGGCGCGCCACAAACCAGACCCGCGAGGAAACGTTATGAACAGCAGGAAACAGAAATGGATGATTTGCGGGCTGGCACTGGCCGTGAGTACCGCCCTGTCCCTGGCGGCTGAGCCAACCCTCAAAGTCGGCGACGCAGCGCCGAAATTGCAGAATGGCAAGTGGGTCCAGGGCGAGCCGGTGAAAGATTTCAAGCCGGGCAAGGCTTACCTGGTGGAGTTTTGGGCCACGTGGTGCGGCCCATGCCGCGTTTCCATTCCCCACCTGAACGAAATCCAAAAGAAATACAAGGACCAGGGGCTGGTGGTTATCGGGCAGGATTGTTGGGAGAGGGACGATGGACTGGTGGCGCCCTTCGTCGGAAAAATGGGTGAGAAAATGACGTACTGCGTCGCGCTCGATGACAAAGCCGGCGGCGAAAAGGGCAAGATGGCTGAGACCTGGATGGCGGCGGCAGGCCGCAACGGTATCCCCAGCGCGTTTCTGGTGGACACCAAAGGCCTCGTTGCCTGGATTGGACATCCAATGGAACTGAAAGACAAACTTATCGAGGATGTTCTAAAGGGAAATTTCGACATCAAACGGGCGGCGGAGGATTACGCAAGGCAGCTGGAGATCGACGCCAAGATGCGCACCGTCTGGGCGGCTATCGGCAAGGCCATGCAAAACAAGGATTGGGATGCCGCTACGGCGAAGGTTGTGGAGGCGGAGAAAATTTTGCCGGAGGAGCAGCGCGGCGGCATCGATCGAGCGCGCATGGAGATTGCTCTCGGCCAAAAGGACTATCCGGCATTCTACAAGCTGGTGACGAAAATCAGTGATGCAGAAAAGGAGAATGCCCTGCAGCAAAATGAATTGGCGTGGCAGATCCTGACGGATCAGCGCATCGAGCAACGTGATCTGAAACTTGCCGAGACGATCGCGACGCGCGCCAACGACGCCGCCAAAGGCAAGGATGCCGGCATTCTTGATACGCTCGCTCGAGCCCTGTTCATGCTAGGCCAGAAAGAGCAGGCCATCGAGCTGCAAGCCAAGGCTGTGAAGCTGGCAGATACCGACCAGAGGGACGGCCTGCAAAAGACGCTCGACAGTTACCGGGAAGGAAGACTGGCGGAAGTAAAATAGATCGAGCAGGCGCACCAGCCGGCAGGTCGGGGAAAGTGAGCGCGCCCTCCAGCCCTGAGCCGGACTTTTTCGACATGCATGACTCGCCGGAGCGGAGTAGCCGCCGACGTCAGTCGGCGGATCTCGTTGAAGCGTCAATCAGCGCCGACTGACATCGGCGGCTACATAGCATGAGATAAGCGTCTAGTTGGTGTTACTGTCCGTCGCCATGAGGTTTTTGCATCTGATTCGCCTTGCGTCATTGATAGTGCTTTGCGCTTTGGCCGGCCTGGCCGCAACCGCTGTCTCGGCTGCTTCGTATGAGCAAACATTCGTCTTCATCGGCACTTACACCGGAGGTAAGAGTCATGGAATCTATACCTCGCGCTTCGATGTCAAAACCGGCCGCTTGAGTCCCGCGGAGCTGGCGGCAGAAACAAAAAACCCGAGCTTCCTGGCATTGCATCCGAGCCGGCGCGTTCTCTATACCGTGGGGGAAGTTGAAGATTTCGGCGGCAAAGGAGCAGGCAGTGTCAGCGCATTTAGTTTCGACGCGAAATCGGGCAAGCTCACCCTGCTAAACCAGCAATCTTCAGGCGGTACTTCGCCATGCCATTTGGCGGTCGATCCCGCGGGCAGATGCTTGCTCGTGGCCAACTATGGAGACGGCACGATTGCTTTTTTGCCTCTCCGGCCCGACGGCGCGCTCGGAATGGCCACCACCGTCATCCAGCATCACGGCTCCAGTATCAATCTGCAGCGCCAGGCCGGGCCGCACGCCCATTTCATCACGCCCGATCCTGCAGATCGTTTCGCCCTTGTCTGCGATCTCGGTCTAGATAAAGTTTTGGTTTATCGTTTGGACTCTGGCAGAGCAGGGCTGGCGCCCAATGACCCGCCTTCAGTTTCTCTCAAGGGTGGCGCCGGTCCAAGGCACCTCGCTTTTGCTCCCGGCGGCCGTTTCGTCTATGTCATCAACGAAATGGGTTGCACACTGACAGCCTTTGCCTACGACGCAAAACGCGGACATTTGACCGAGTTGCAAACGGTCCCGACCCTGCCGGAAACTTTCAAGAGCGATAGCACTTGCGCCGAGGTCCAAGTGCACCCCTCGGGCAAGTTTGTGTATGCCTCAAACCGCGGTCACGACAGCATTGCCATCTTCGCCGTCGAGCCTCGCAGCGGCAAGCTCTCGCGGATTGGCCACGAGCCGACTGGCGGCAAGACCCCGCGACATTTTGCGCTCGCGCCTGACGGAAGGTGGCTCCTGGCGGAGAACCAGGATTCGAACGAGATCGTGGTTTTCCGCGTTGATTCGCGGAACGGAAAACTGAGCGCGACTGCAAACACTCTCGAGGTGGAGTCCCCGGTGTGCGTCGTATTCGCAGCTACTTCTTCTTTTTGAATAGGTCGCTGACGCTGTGAGTAGCCTTGTCCAGGACATTGGTCGCTGTCTTGCCCGCCTCATTGCCCAAGTACACTCCGCCTTTGCTGAGATCGGCGATCGCGGAGGCCGCGGCTTTGCTGGCGCTTGACTCGATCGCTCGCAACACCTGCTTGGCGAGCTCTGCTGAGGTAATCCCATCGCCCCCTTTGCCCAGGTCCTTTAGATGAATCTCGGGTAGCGGTACGGTCGCCGATTTCCCCCCTAGCGTGGTGACGCTAACCTGGATCTTTCCTCCCTGGATCAGGAAATCGTCCACTTCCAGTTTCTTGCCGGGCTTGGCTTCTTTGGGCTGGGCGGGTTCCTTTGCGGCGCCCGGTTCGCCTTCCATGTTTGAAAGGATCTTGCCCAAATTGTTTTGGCGCAAGTCAGTCTCAAACGTGATTTCCGGAGCTTGCACCTGAATTGATTCAATGATGATCTTGTCTGAGAGCAGCGAGCGGGGCTGGAGGGCAAGGCCCGCCGCGCCAACGTTGATCGCCGAGGGCGTTTTGAACCCCTCCGGATTGCCCACGACCAGGCCTCGGACCTTGCCTGAGCCCGAGAGCAGAGAAAGATTCACCGAATCCAGCTTGACCTGCACTTTCATCAGCTCGGGCCCGACGATTTCCACGGCTCGCTTCACGGCGCTATCCAGAAACAGATGGACCGCGACCGCGGCCAGAATAATCAACACCACGAATGCTATGAGTAGTCGAACGAGGATTTTTTTCATAATGAGTTAATCGGGAAGCAATGCCTTGACTGCCTCAACCAGTTGCTTTGCCTGGTACGGCTTGGCGAGAAACCGGTCAGGTTTTACCGGCATATCGTTGTAGATTTGTTCATCGACGGTGCCGCTGAGCAACAGAATTTTTTGGCGCGACTCCAGCTTGCGGCAGGCGGCAATCAATTCCATGCCGTTCATCGTGTGCATCGCATAATCCGTGATCACCAGCGCCGGGTGACGCCGCTCCGCCGCGAAGGAGCGGATGGCCGTGTCGGGGTCCCGAAAGGTCTTGACTTGATAACCGATCGGTTCGAGCACGACGGTGGCCAACTCCAACAGCATTGGCTCGTCGTCCACGACGTAAATCAACGCTTTTTCCTGCGCCCGGGCTTTGGAGTTGGCGGCCACCGGCTGGTTCATCGTAAGACTTCCATAATCAGTAAACACCTTCGCGCAAAGGCTGGCAAGGCGGGGTTTCAGGTGGCTGAAATTCCCGATTGCCTGCGCCCTCTGGCCACCCTACTCTCGCCGGCATCAGAAAGCAGCTTTCGGGACGGAACCATCGACAATGAAGAGAAGCAAACCGCGAGTTGCGAAACCCCGAAGAGGAGCTCGCCGCCCTTCTCAGCCGCCTGGCACATTTGCCGGAAGCCTCAAGATCCCGTCAATTCTCCTGGAAGGCGACGAGAGCGAGCCAGCCCCCGCCGGCGTGCCGGAACAGAAGCACCACCTCGAGTCGAGCACTGTCTCCGCGCAGCCGCCCGGCGAGCCGCGAGAACTGCCGGAAGCCCATGGAACGGGTCGCATGCTGCTTCTGGCCCGCGACCCTCATTGCCTGTACGCGCATTGGGACCTGACATCGGCGCAGTTGAGACAGTACGAAGAGCGTTCGGCCGATGCGCATTTAGTCGTCCGGTGCCATCGCGACGAGGCCGCCGGGCCGCTCGCGGCTGAGTTCCCAATGCCGGCCGGAATGCGGCATGGATTTCTGAGCGTCCCGAACGCCGGCGTCTCCTACGTGGTTGAACTCGGATATTATCTTGCCAGCAGGCAGTGGGTGCCGGTTGCAGTTTCTGGCCGGGCAACGACGCCGCACGAAACTGTGTCAGAGGATCGGACCGTGGAATTTGCCAGGGTGCCATCATGGGCGCCCCGCCCCGCTTCAACACCTAGTGTCGCTAAGTCCCCCGCGGGCGATTTGCTCGCGGGCGTCGGCTCGCTGGAAGCCTCGGCAGCTTCGGGAAGCGCGGCAGGACTCAGGCCTCCGCCTCGAGTAGGATGGATTCCGATTCTCGGGGTGGGATCGACAGCTCCCGCCCCTCATGAGCGAGGTGAAACCGTCTCGCAGGAAGCCAGCTACCGCGAATGGACCCTCGCACAAAAGCAAGCTCTGGCCGAGCTGCTCGGTTTGGACCTCACGACGCCAGGCGCGATGAGTTCTCTCGAACTGACACGTGGCTGGGACGACCTGGGATAGTGGCAAGGTACGGGATTCGCATAGCCTGCATCGGCCCGGTGAACGTTGCTGCGACCAGGGTGATCGCAGCCGAAGGCTTCTCCCTCTCCTTTGGAGGAGAGGATCGGAGAGAGGAGGCCATTTCACCACATGCGCTTGGCACCACGGCCTGACAAGCCTCGCTTGCCACGCCGGCAGCAGCCGCACAAAATCCGTGGTTTGCGAAACCAACAACGATCAGCACAAACCGAGAGCCTGTCGGGCTTGATCGAGCGGGTCACGTTTTTTAACGAGGAAAACGGTTATGCCGTGCTCAAAGTCAAGGCGAAGGGCCACCGCGACCAGGTGACTATCGTCGGCTCGCTCCCAGCGGTCAGTGCGGGTGAATGGGTGACCGCTGAAGGCCGTTGGGTCCAGGACCGTGAGTTCGGCCTCCAGTTCAAGGCGGACCTGCTCAACAGCACGGCACCCACCACGCGCGAGGGCATCGAAAAATATCTTGGGAGCGGCCTGGTCAAAGGCATCGGTCCAATCTACGCGAAGAAGCTCGTAACCAGGTTCGACGAAAGAATCCTCGACATCATCGAACACCAATCCGCGCGACTGGAGGAGGTCGAAGGCATCGGCCCGATGCGCCGCCGCCGGATCAAGGACGCCTGGACTGAGCAAAAGGTCATCCGCGACATCATGGTGTTCCTGCACTCGCAGGGAGTCAGCACCAGCCGCGCTGTGCGCATCTATAAGACTTACGGCGAAAATGCGATCGAAACCGTCCGGGCCAACCCATATGCGCTGGCCAGAGACATCCCCGGCACCGGTTTCCAGAGCGCCGACCAGATCGCCCAGAACATCGGCATTCCGCGGGATTCCATTATCCGCGCGTGCGCGGGATTGAGCCACGTTTTGCTGGAGGCGACCGACCAAGGGCACTGTGCGTTGCCGCTCGAATTGCTCGAGGAAGAGACGGGCAAGCTTTTGCTCGTGGACGAAAAGATTGTGCGCGCTGCCCTGGCGAAAACGCGCGCCGACGGCGAGCTCGTGACGGAGACGATGAACGGCCAGGAGCTCGTGTTCCTGCCCAATCTCCAAAGAGCAGAGGAATTGATCGCCGCGCGGGTGAAAAGTCTCTGTGCCTCCGGCCCCGGCTATCCACCGATTGATTTTGCAAAAGCGGTCGAGTGGTTCCAGGCGAAGACCGGAATGGAACTCGCTCCCAGCCAACGATCGGCACTGCAGCAGGCGCTCTCCAGCAGGGTGCTCGTCATTACGGGCGGGCCAGGAGTCGGCAAAACGACGCTGGTGAACGCCATTCTGAAAATCCTGCGCGCCAAGAAAGTGCGGTGCCTGCTGTGCGCGCCGACGGGACGGGCGGCCAAGCGTCTCTCCGAAGCGAATTCGCTGGAAGCCAAAACGATCCATCGCCTGCTGGAAGTGCGGCCGGGCGCAGGCAAGTTCGCCAGAAACGAGGCCCGGCCTTTGGAGTGCGACCTGCTGGTCGTGGACGAATGCTCGATGCTGGATGCACCGCTAATGAGTCACCTGCTCCGCGCCCTGCCGCACAGCAGCAGCCTCCTTCTCGTCGGCGACGCGGACCAGTTGCCTTCGGTCGGACCTGGGCTGGTGCTCAAGAACATCATCGACAGCGGCACAGTGCCGGTTGTGCGGCTGACCGAGGTCTTCCGCCAGGCGGCGCACAGCCAGATCATCACCAACGCGCACCTCATCAACGAGGGACAAATGCCGGAGCTTGCGGGCAGGGACGATCCCTCGGATTTTTTCTTCGTGGAGCGAGATGAGCCGCAGCACATCGCCGACACATTGGTCGATCTGGTGAAGAACCGGATACCGGCGAAATTCGGGTTGGATCCGAGCCGCGACATCCAGGTGTTGAGCCCGATGAACCGTGGTACGCTGGGAATCCGTGAGCTGAATGCGCGCTTGCAGAGGGAGTTGAATCCTGCCAGGCCGGAGGAGCCGGTCGTTGAGAAGTTTGGCTGGCAGTTTCGAGCCGGAGACAAAGTCCTCCAGACGCAGAACGATTACTACAAGGATGTCTTCAACGGCGACATTGGACAAATAGCAAGGATTGATCTCGTGGAGCGGGAAGTCACGATCCGGTTCGACCAGCGCGAAGTCGTTTACGACTTCGGCGAGTTGGATGAAATCGCTTTGGCCTATGCGATCACGATCCACAAGTCGCAAGGTTCCGAGTTCCCGGCCGTCGTAATTCCCCTGGCCACGCAGCATTATTTGCTGCTCCAGCGCAACCTCATTTACACGGGTATCACCCGGGGTAAACGGCTGGTCGTGCTCATCGGTCAGAAAAAGGCGCTGGCAATGGCGGTCCGGAACAACAAGACGGAGAGCCGTTACTCCGGACTCCTGGCGAGGCTGAATTCAGACTTCCGCGCCGAACGGGCGGCGACGTGGCTTGGATCAATAGGCAGTACATGACCTACAATTAAGAAAATGGAACCACTCGGACCTCCTGATAGCCTCCACCTTCGGGCCGCCGAGGGTTGGCTCGGCCTCGGCGACCCTGAGTCGGCCAGCACGGAACTGGAGAAAATCCAGGCGGAATTTCAATCTCATCCAGAAGTGTTGGCGACCCGCTATTGCGTGTATGCCGCCACGAAAGAATGGGATGCTTGCGTTGAGATCGCCCGGAAACTGGTTGAGCTGGAGCCGAAACAATCCTTTGGATGGGTGAATCGGTCGTACGCGATTCGCCGGGCGCCTGGCGGCAGTGTCCAGGCGGCTTATGACGCGCTGCGGCCGGCCGCTGATCGCCTCGATGACCTGGAACAGGTGACCTTCAATTTGGCCTGTTATGCCTGCCAACTCGGCCGGTTGGAAGAAGCGCGCGATTGGTTGGCCAAAGCTATGGCCGCCGCCGCGCGCACCGGCAGGCTCAAGCGTCGCAGGCGAGAAGCCCTGGAAGATTCTGACCTGCAGCCGCTGTGGAACGAAATCAGAAACGCGATCCTGGGTGAGCCGAACGACTAGTCGGTTCCTATGAAGTGGAAAAACCACGAATGCCAATGGACACAAATTCACGCGCAGTTGCGCCGGAACGCAAACCACTCAGGGAAATCGCCATTCGCTGACGCGAACTGATCGTCCACAAGTCGCTCAACTGCCTTGTCCTGATTAGGTCCATTCGGGTCCATTCGTGGTTTCATTGCTGCTTCCGAGTTAAGAGGTCTTGGCGTTCGGTCAGCTCAGAAACCCGTTGAGCGCGCCGGCCTACGGGACTGCCAGGAGATTCGTCGCTAGTCGCTGACTCCGGATCCACGTGACGACACGGTCGCGCTTGAGGAATTCAACGTGACCATCACTGAACACCATGTTCCCGGCCGGAGATAGTTTGTTGTCACCGTGCAACTCACGAGTCCACCCGATTGAGCCATTGGTGGTGAGAGGGAACAGGCCCGGTTTTACCGGGTATCGGGCGAATTCCAGGTGGCGATCTCCCGCGAGGATGATGAACCGCGCGTTCGTGGTGCGGGGTGCGGCATCCACGCTGAGAAAGTAGCTGACGTTGCGGTCGTCGAACGTCGCGTAATTCGTAGCCGGCTTTTTGATTCTATCGGTCGGACAAATCCACATCTTGAGAGACGACTTCGCCATTTGGTTGGAAAGAGTGAGGAAGTGGGCGGCTGGGCTGCCTCGGCCAACAAATTCCATTGAACCGCCATTAGTGATGGAGGTTCGCGGCGGGTATTGGCCGCCATGATCTTCGGCAAACAGTTGAAGGCGCAAGCCGATTTGTCTCAGGTTGCTGGTGCATAGGAGAACCGTCGCTCGCCTGGGACGATGGTCGCCCGTAGGCACGGCGAGAATCAGCAAGAGGCCGATAATCGCGATCATAACCAGCGCTTCTACGAGAGTAAATGCAGTCGCTGCCTTTCTTGAGGAAGCGTGTCTCATACGCGTATCCCACGATCAAAGCGATTCTTCAAAACATTTCGTTAGCTGCCGCGAAACACTATCTCAAGGTCTTGCTTGAGTTCTTATGACCCGCTCGGAATCGGCGACGCGCTGCAAGTCGGCGTAAAGCTGGCGAGCGTTCTCTACGCGCTCCAGCAAAGCATCTCCCTGCAGCGCGAGTTGTTTGCGATAGCGATCGGTCGTCAACTGGCCTTCAGCGTCGAGCCGGCGGGCCTCGGCGATGATTCGTTCGAGTTCGGCAAGACTGGCTTGTCGTTTCTCGAAGAGATTCGGGAGATCTTCGAATTTCCAGAAGCGCAACCCTTCGCGCACCACGTACACGGGCGTCGTGTGTGCGCTGGTGCCATCGCCGGCCCTTGCGCGGGCGGCGATCCAGCAACCGCAGCCAGCATCCACGTTGAAATCGAGTCTTGCTTCGGGCTTGTTCGGATCCTGCGACTCCGCTTCGCGAATGACTTCACCGTGCTTGACCACTTCAAGTTTCACTGGCGCCATCCTTTTGGGGTCACGCCAGGCGCGGGCCCGAACGCGGAGTTTGCGGTCGGTCTTGAGGCGCAGTTCATCGCCGGGTAGCGCGTCGTCCACCTGCAATTCGAGCATTGGCCCGCTGGTCGTAAAAGTGCGCCCGCGCCGGAATGCCTCAAACCATGCTTCCGCCGAAAAAGATTTTTTACCGAGGTACGCATACGCGCGTACTTCACCCACGGTGCCGCCCCAGGGCACATCCGAGCCCGCGGATGCCGTCAGCTTGCAGCCGAAATTCAGAAAATCGTAATAGAGGCGTGTTCCCAGATTGTTGAACTGAAGGATCTCGACGAAATCTACTTTCTGTCGCGGGACATTCATGCTCATGTCCCGATGGACGTGAAATGCGCCCGAGTTGACGTGGGCGTAGCCGCTCAGACCGCCCTGAGCATGAACGGCGTCGAAGACCTCGTCGTAGAGGAAATAATGGTCGGTGTCACGGACCATGCTGGTGGTGTTCATAGCCAGTGTGTGGCCGATCTGATCGTGCGTGCGCGGGCATTCCTGGCCCGGCGACAGAATGTATTCACCGTCCACCACGCGATAATTCGGGCCGAAACCGCGCTGCTCGAAATAGGTGCGGTAGATGTCGCCCATCTTGACGATGTTCGCCAGGTGGATGTCTTCGGCTTTCGTCCACGCCATCAAATTCCGAGCATCTTCGTCGGTAAGTATCCGGCAGTGCACATGATCATCGCCGGACCACCAGCCGTGACGGCGCATGTCCACCCATCGCCTGGGGCGAATCGTTCGCTCCAGAGTTTCGCCCGAGCGGACAGTGACATCCTGGAAAACGATCTCGTGCTCGACGCCGCTCCGCACGCCGATTTGCCAATCACCCGGCGCCAGTGTCGTATCGAACGGCCCGGGGACGCACCAGAAAGGTTCGCCTTGCAGTCCGGGCAGGTTGGCTGGACGAGCGCCGCTGGCCCGGCCTTGCTTGTCGAATTGAGGGCCGAGCTCGATGCCATTGCCAGGCTGGCGCTGCAAGCCGTCCGTGCGCCACATCAAACGCACCATGGCGGGCACGGCTTTGCCGGTGTCACCCGAGAGCACAGTAAGTTTGAGTCGCCCCGGCACCGGCGTTCGGAGTTCGAGCGGCAATCGTACGGCGGGCTGGCCCGCACGATTGAATTCGAGCGTTGCGGTCGTGCGGCCGAACGGAACATTCTCCAGGCCCGCGATGGCATAGGTCCGACCGCTCGCCGACACGTCCAGGCTGACGAGATTGGCTTCCCCGGGAGGCTCCGAAAAGTCGGCCACGCTGTTGGCGTAGCTCAATCCTTCGCCTCTGACTACGAGTTCGAACAACAGCGCACCCGAGTCGCCAGGCAGTTGCACTGGCGTGTTGGGCCTCAGTTGCGGAGGCTTGGCAGTCAGGTCCACGTGGATGAGCTGCGGGCAAGCTTCGACCAAAGGCAGCAAGCGCGCTGCGGCAGAGGCAATGCGCTCAGTGGCTGCCTGCTTGGATTCCTCGGACGCCGAAGGCCGCTGCAACCGCTGCTGACCTTCGCGCAGGTTTCGATTTATCGATTCCAGATCTGTGCGTTTGTCAGCACCGAAGAGATACCAATAGTTATGCGCGACGCGACCGGCGAACTCAGCCACGCCCGGCGGCGTGGGCGGGGCGTCGGCACAGAGCCCCAGACGCACATGGAGAATGACTGTCGCAGTCGTTGCCAGCCATGTCAGGAGTCGGCGGGCCGAAGTAGAAGTATTCATGGAGTTGAAAGACATTCACTTGATCTGGGCAGCCACTTGCTCTTGTGACGGCTTCAAGCAGCGGAACTTGCAGAGCCGCGCCTCGCCGGACCGGCTGGAGACGAAATCGGGATCGTCTGGGGTTTCGGTTTGAACCACGCAACCGTCACGGCCTTCGGCCTGCAAAGTCACTAGAGCTTTCGCTGCAGTCCAGAGACGATCTTCAACTACGATCTCTTCGCCGGGGCGCAAAGATCCCGGCGTCGAGACGAAGAAAAACAGGCGCAAGCGGTGGTGCCCCGGACCAGTATTCCCACAGCCCAGCAAGTCGATCTCCGGATCATACAGCAGAACGGGCGGAAACTCGTGGCCAGCAATGCGAACAGCAACTTGTTGGGAAAGTTCGGGCAATAACTTTTTGAGATAGACTTCCAATTCCGCTCTCGTGATGCGTCCGTTGGCATCCGCATCCATGGTCTGTCGCTCGCGCGCGGACCATTCTTCGAAAAAGGTGATGTCCACAGTGACGTCGAGGTTGTGCGCGCCGAGCGTCAGGTGGACGCTGTGTTGAACGAAATTGGTGAGAATGTCATGCGCGACACCGGGAAGCGGCAGGCCGGCAACGATGCCTGCGACCAGCAGCGCTGCCGGGCAAGCAATCCTCCACTTACCCTGCGAAGCTTGCGAGATGTGGCTCACTTGATACTCTCTTTGTGGACCTTCTATCCTCTGAGTTGGACCTGGTCAAGACGACAGAGCGCAATCAATGAAAAGGAATGCCTTGGTTACCTGCTGCTGGGCAACAGCGTTTCTGCTCTGTTGCTATTGGGCGATTCCGGAGTTTTGCCAAGCCGGCGTGCTGTTAGCCGCGGCCACGAATGGGCCATCAGACACTACCCTTCCAGTTCTGACCACAGCGGAACAAGTGCATCGACTGACGCGGGAGGAAGCGGCAAAGCCATATGAGGCAGTGATTCGAGGCGTGATCACTTGCCCCTTGCCGCAGTTTGAGGCCGTCGTCATCCAGGACTCGACGCGGGGCGTTTATGTTTCGAACGTCGGAGCGAGCCTCGGTGAACCGCCGAGCCTCGGCGAACTGGTGGAGATTGAAGGCGTGACTGACCCGGGACAATTTGCGCCGCACCTCCAGGCGCGCCGCATTAAGCGCCTAGGGGTCGGAGTGCTTCCGCAACCAGTGCGTTCAACCTGGGATCAATTAATCAATGGGAGCCTGGACACTCAGTATGTGGAAATTGAAGGAATTGTCACCATGTCGCGAGCGGACCAGGTGACCCTGCTGACGCATGGCGGGCGTCTGAAGGCCACTTTGGTGGGCCCGAACCTGGGCGCATTAACGCAATATGAGAGCTCGCTCGTCCTGGTCCGAGGCTGCCTGTTCGCGTCCTGGGATGCGACGACGCATCAGGTTCGAGTGGGCGAGATTCGTGTTTTTTCGGCCTCGATCACAGTGGAGGAGCCTGCGCCGGTGGACGCGTTCGCCACTGGACTGAAGCGCCTTCCCGAGCTGCTGTTGTTTGATCCGCGGGCCAGTGCACTGAGGCGGGTCAGGATAGCCGGGCAAGTGGTTCATGAACGCGAGGGCGAGTGTTTCATGATGGATGGAACGAATGGCCTGCGTTTCATCCCCAAAGAGCCTACCCACTTTCAAGTCGGGGACCTGGTGGAGGTTGTCGGTTTTCCCAACCTGACCGGTCCATCGCCAGTTCTGCAGGAAGCGGTCGCCCGGAAAACCGGAACGGCGAGGTTGTCCGCTGCCAGACCGCTTGCGGTCGAGAGTCTTTTTCGCGCCGAGTATGACGCTACGCGTGTGTCAGTGGAGGGACTGTTGGTGGGATTGAGCGCCGACCACCAAACGCTGGAAATGCAAGCGGGCCTGCGCCGTTTTCTGGTGCGCGTTTCGGTTGGTCAGAGCCAATCCGCGCCGCGAACGACTGCGCACGCGGCGTCGAGTATGGCACGCATCAGCGTCCCGCTCGGAAGCCGACTGGAACTGACCGGCGTTTACGCCGGGCACGGCGGCAACAGGACCACTGAAACGGAAACCGACTCATTCGAGTTGCTGTTGAACTCGCCTTCGGACCTCCGCGTGCTATCGCAACCGCCCTTCTGGACTCTGCAGCGTCTGATGGTTCTGGTGGGGGCTCTCCTCGGCGTGCTGGCAGCGGCATTGGTTTGGATCCGGCTGCTCCACCACAGGGTCCAGGCCCGCACGGCACAACTGCAAAATGAGATGCGCGAGCGCGAGCTGGCTGAGCAGCAACGCTCGCTGGCCCTGGAGCGCGCCCGCATCGCGCGCGATCTCCACGACGATCTGGGCAGCAGCCTGACCGAAATCAGCCTGCTCGCCACGACCAGCCCTGGCGTGGCACTGCCCGCCGAGGAGGCGTCCGAGCGCCTTGGCGTAATCGCCGGAAAATCGCGCACAATCATCCACGCGCTGGATGAAATCGTCTGGGCCGTCGATCCGCAGCGAGACACTCTCGCATCGGCGGCCCGCTATTTGACGAGCTACGTGGAGGAATACCTCGCCGGCCTGGATGTGGCATACCGTGTGCAAATCCCGAATACCTTCCCCGACCAGGTCGTTTCGGGCGAAGTGCGCCACGACCTTTTTCTGGCCGTCAAAGAGGCCCTCACCAACGCTGTGCGCCACGGCGGCGCTACCGAGATCGGTTTCGGTGTTCGTGTATTCGAAGGCGGCATCGAGCTCTCCATCAGGGACAACGGGACCGGCTTCGACCTCGCCGGACGCTCGAACGGGCATGGCCTCATGAACCTGCGAAGTCGGCTGGAGAATTTGGGCGGCCAGTGCAAAATCAGCTCTACTCCTGGAGCGGGCGCCAGCGTGGTCCTCCAGATTCCCCTTCCAGTTCAGGTGAGCCCATGATGACCACTGTCGCCATTGTCGAGGATAACGCGGTCATGCGAAGAACTTTCCGCCTGTGGATTGATGCTGCGCCTGGACTTCGCTGCGTGTTCTCTTGCGCCACCGCTGAGGAGGCGCTCGCCGAACTGCCGCGCCTCAAGCCCGACGTGGTCCTCATGGACATCCATTTACCGGGAGAATCTGGCATCGCTTGCACGGCTCGCCTCAAGGACGCGCTGCCGGGGCTGCAAGTGATCATGCTTACGGTCTATCGCAATCAGGAGCTGATCTTTCAGGCCCTGCAAGCCGGCGCATGCGGCTACCTGTTGAAGCGCTCCAGCCCGCAGGAATTGTTGAAGGCAATTGCCGAAGTGCGTTCCGGCGGCGCGCCGATGACCAGTGAAATTGCCCGCATGGTCGTCGAAGCCTTTCAAAGGAAGACCGCCAGCCACGCCTCGGCCGAAAGCCTGACGCACCGGGAATATGAAATCCTGGCGCTGCTCTCGGAAGGATTGAGCAACAAGGAAATCGCCGATCGTGTGAACATCAGTTACGATACGGTCCGGGCACACTTGCGGCACATCTACGAGAAACTCCACGTGCGCGGGCGCACGGCGGCCGTCAAGAAATACCTCGCGCCTTCGAACCCAAAAGTGTTGGGATAGGTGGCTGGCAATCCTGCGTTGCCAGTAGTCCGATTGAGCTATGGCAAGTTCGGCGCCGGGAGATAGAATAGCCTCCGACCCGCAAGGTCGAAATCTTATGAGCACACCAACCTCGACTCCGAACACGATTTAGGCGCCGGTCTCGCGCCGGCGTTTCCTAAAAAATTCTTCCGCCGCTGTGGCCGGCGCGGCGGCGTTGAGCAACGTCCCCTGGGTCTTGACGGCACATGCCGCGCCGGATGACGCGATCCGGATCGGGTTGATCGGCTGCGGCGGTCGCGGCACCGGGGCGGCCGCGGATGCGCTCGGGGCTGCCACGAAAGTGATCTATCCGCAGGCCGGGTATCACACGGAGGACCTGGCGGCAGATGCGGCGCTGGCAAGCAAGAACGTGAAAGTCATTGCTCTGGCCGACGTGTTTCCCGACCGGTTGAATGCGTGCCGCGGCCAACTCGCGCGGCTCAAGCTCAGCATTCCCCAGGAAATGTGTTTTACCGGCTTCGATGCCTACAAACAGTTGCTCGCGGTGCCGGAGGTCAACTATGTCATTCTGGCCACGCCGCCGCATTTTCGATCCATCCATCTCAAGGCAGCAATTGACGCCGGCAAGAATGTGTTCATGGAGAAGCCGGTCGCCGTGGACGGTCCAGGGGTGAGGCGGGTGCTGGAGGCGGGCGAAATGGCCAAGCAGAAGGGGCTCGGCATCGTCGCCGGCACGCAACGGCGCCACATGCGCGGCTACAACGAAACCATCAAACGCCTGCACGACGGCGCCATTGGCGACATCCTTTACGGACGCGCTTATTGGAATGGAGGCACGATTTGGGTTATCGATCGGAAGGAAGGCTGGAGCGACATGGAATGGCAGCTCCGGAACTGGAATTACTTCACGTGGCTCTCCGGGGATCACATCGTCGAACAGCATGTGCACAATATCGACATCATCAACTGGGCGCTCAACGACCATCCCATCAAGGCGCTGGCACTGGGTGGACGCCAGGCCCGGCCCGGTCCGTCCCAAGGTCACATCTACGACCATTTCGCCGTCGAGTTCGAGTACGCCAACGGCGCCCGAATGTTCAGCCAATGCCGGCAGATGGATGGCTGCGAGGGCAAAGTAGGTGAGGCAGTGGTGGGTACGAAAGGTACTAGCAACTGCACAAATTATATCAAGACCACGGACGGAGAGCTCTGGCGATTCCGCGAGCAGGACGTTAATCCATATCAGCAGGAGCATCAGGACCTCATCGCCAGCATCCGCGCCGGCGCGCCGCTCAACGAAGCCAAGGCCATCGCCGAGAGCACTTTGACCGCCATCATGGGCCGCGAATCAGCCTACAGCGGCCGCGCGGTCGAATGGGATGCGCTCCTGAACTCGAACAGAAAACTTGGTCCGCCGAAGTATGAGTTCGGCAGCCTGCCTTTTCCCGAAGTCGCAATCCCGGGCAAATACGCGCGGGAAGCTTAGGAGCATTGCGGACGCGTGCTTGCGGCGTTCGCCCGCGACGTAGTCCGATTGAGCAATAGCACCGGTTTGTAACCAGTGGTATTGTACCAAGGAATGCCCAGAGCGATCCAAAATGAAAAGCCATTTCCTCCTCAGTGGTGGTGCCGCCATGGCGTGCGCCTTAACTGGTGCTACTGGCCTGCTGACTGAAAGCGCTGACGGGCTCATCTTGCTGCATAGTCCGATTGAGTGATAGCCAGGCCCCGCCGCCGGGGATAGAGTTGAAAATCGGCGAATGAGAATTCTAACAAACGTCCGCGGGCCAACTTTCGTGTCCCCGGAAAGCGATGCGCGCTTACTTCTGCCGCAACCCAAAGAGTGCTATCTTACGTGAAATACCAGTTCCACAACCGATTGAAAACCACCAACCTTTGATTTTATGCTCCAGAACCCATCGTTGTTCCTGCTGAGGCCGATTTTCGGATGGAGGAGATTGGTGAAGACCACGAGCGCGATCGCCGTGGCCATAGTGCTGGCAGGCACCGCGCGAGCCGCGACTGTCACTTTCAGCCCCAGCAATTCCCCGCCGTTAGGCGGTGCCATCATCATCTCGAACCTGGTAGGCCATGTTGGTTATGATGGAACTGGATCAGATCCTGGTCCCCAGAGCAATGTGGATGACCCGAAATACGTCGCCAATGACCAGCCGGTACAGGGCCAGACCTTCACCACCGGCACGAACCCCAATGGATATAAGCTCACCTCAGTCTCACTCAGGCACGTAAGCTACAGTACTTTCATTCTGGTCCCGGGCCTAAATTATACAATCCGCATCACACGCCCCCTTTCCGCCACCACACTGACGGTCATCGCTTCGGAAACCGCCGAAGTGTCGGAAGACGGGTCAAATTGTGATACCTGCAACTTCCCTTCCTTTGGCAATCAATACACCCACGTTACGGGTACGGGCCGCTATATAACCTTTACCTTCGACACGCCCGTGCCACTTGCTCCGAACACGGTTTATGGCTTCGATGTGGGCGCAGCGGATGCCAATGGCGGAGATATCGGCCATTATTGGGAAACGGATGGCAGAGACTCTACTCCTCCTCCGCACGGTGCGACTTGGACCCCGATGGATCCTTACCCCGGCGGCAATGCCTACAATAGCGGTTTGAGCAACGGGCGTGGCGACAACACCATGACCAACAAGGCAGGGGATCGCGTCTTCGTGGTGGCGCTCACCCTCGGCAATACCATCACGCCTCCCCGCTTTACACTCCAGCCATCGAACGCCGTGTTTTACACCGGAACAATGGCCCGTCTTTTTGCCAGGGCGGCCGGCGACACAAATCTCGTTTACCAATGGCGAAGGGACGGAACAAACCTTAGCAATAGCATCAAGTACTCCGGCGCTCTGAGCGCAACTTTGAGCGTCAGCAATGTGAGCGCGGGAGACGCCGGTTCGTACAGCCTGGTGGTGACTAACATCGCGGGCGCCATCACGAGCGCGCCTCCAGCGACACTGACCACCGTCCCCGCCCCGGTGCCCGGAAGCAGCTATGCCTACGCCGTTTTCACCAACAAGGCGCTCTCCTATTGGCGGCTGAGCGAGGCGGTTGATCCTTCCACCAACCCTCCGACTCATGATTTTATCGGTGGCGGGATCGGAATGTTCGGAACGGCTTCCCTCATAGCCAATGGTCCGCGTCCAAGCGATTCCCTGCCCGGTTTTGAATCTGGCAACACAGCGGTGCAGGTCACAGCTCCCACCGACGATTCCTGGGTGACGGTCCCGCCTTTGTATCTCAATACAAACACGGTGACGTTCACGGCCTGGATCTACCCGATTGGCCCTCAGGCAGATTTTGCTGCCTTGCTCTGGACGGATAGCGGAGGGACCCGGGCCGGCATGGCCTTCGGCGATAGTTTCGCTCACAGTTCCGGCCAGTTAACCTACACCTGGAATCGTACGGCGCTGCGGGCTCTTCCCTCCGGGTTGACGATCCCGTCGAACAAGTGGTCGTTTGTGGCCCTGGTAGTAACCCCGACCAACGGCTCGCTCTACCTCGGTTCGGGCGGCCCTTTGGCATCCTCAGTCAACTCGACCCCCCACATGACCGAGTTATGGAACGGGCCTTGGAGATTTGGGTATGATCCCTATTGGTCTCCTCCCCCGCAGTACGTCTTCAACGGCGTCATAGACGAAGTTGCAGTGTTCAAGCGTTCGCTTTCCTTTGACGAAGTCAACACGCTCTATAGCATCGGCCGTGGCATCGTGCAGCCCGTGCCACCCTCATTTACTGGAGACGCGCCCGCCTCGCAGCAACTCTACGCAGGTCGCACGGCGCGCTTCCAAGCCCTGGCCACCGGCAGTTCGCCCCTGGTTTACCGCTGGCAAAAGAATGGCGTGAACCTTAGCGATAGTGGTAACATCTCCGGCGCCCAGACCACTACCCTGACCATCTCCAATGTCGCTGCCGGCGATGCCGCCGGCTATACTCTCGTCGTGACCAATTCCGTCGGCGCTATCACCAGCACGCCACCGGCGACGCTGTCGATCGTCGCCCCGAGTGGGAAAGGATATGAAGCAGCTATTCGTGCTGCTAATCCGGTCGCTTATTGGCGGCTGAACGAAACGGGTGATCCCATGACCAACGCTCCGGCTTTTGACTTTTGGGGCGGCTTTGTTGGCAGGTACGAGTCCAATGCGCTGAATGGATTTAATCTTATCAGCGGTCCCCGACCGGCTGACTTCCCCGAGCTTGAGGCCAACAACACCGCGCTGGAGATGGATACTCTCGGCGCTCTGCATTCCTACGCATGGGCGACGGTGCCGGCGTTGAACCTGAACACTAACACGGTAACTATTACCCTGTGGTTGAAGCCGGCGGTTGACCCGGTACAGGATTTCGCCGGGCTGTTCTACAGCCGTGACGGCAGCGCAAGTGGCAATGGCGCGGGCCTCCGGTACTCTACCAACAGCCAGCTCGGCTATACTTGGAATCTCGGCGCCTTGGAAACAAGCCAGTTCGCTTCAGGGCTGACACCTCCAGTGGGCCTTTGGTCATTCGCGGCCCTGGTCATCGAGCCGACCAAGGCGACTCTTTACCTTTACAACGCAAACGGTCAGGCTTCGGCCACCAACGTCATTCCCCACGTGGCCGAGCCTTGGGATGGCACCGCATTTATTGGCTACGACGGCGGTTACTATAACGCAGATTTCCCAGGCGATATCGACGAGGTGGCCGTTTTCAACTACGCGTTTACTCCGTCCCAGGTCCTCAATCTTTATAATGCGGCCCTCGGTGCTGCGCCCTCCGTTACGTTGACCATTCAGTATGTAGGTCCGAACGTGATCCTGAGCTGGCCGCAGGGCATACTCTTGGAGGCTGGTAGTGTATCAGGGCCGTGGGTGACGAACAACGCTGCGACGCCTCCCCAGTACATTGTTACGCCGACTGGCGGTGCAAAGTTTTACCGCGTGCGTGTACAGTAAAAACTGGGTGCGACATTCCAGTATTGGCCCAGGCCTGGCGATTTGCTTTTTAGGCCTTTCCTGCGGCGTTGCGGCTCCTGTCCCACTTGGAGAATCAGGCGCTGGACCTGCGCGGCGCGCCGCTGGATTGAGCCACCCCATTGCCGTTTACAACAACTGGTCGGCGTACGATGAGCTGTCGGACCGGATCGAGTTGACGGAGGCGCTGGCCATGAAAGAGCTAGGCGAGATACTCCGACTGCGGCGAGCGGGAGTTCGGATTGATTACTACCTGATGGATGCTTTCTGGTACTCACCCACTGGCGGATACCGGGAATTTCGGCAGCCGCATTGGTCTAGGGGGCCGGAGGCTTGGCTGGAAGCCTGCCGCACGAACCATATCAAGCCCGGCCTGTGGCTGGCTTCCAATGTCCCCTTCCGCCTGGAGCCGCTTCCCGGATGGCGCTCCTCGATGGATGCGACTGGCTCGGCGATGTGCCTCTTCGACGGCGGTTTCCTGCCGCAATTCATCGAGACCCTCCAATTCTGGTATGACCGGGGCGTGCGAATGTTCAAATTCGATTTTGCAAATCTGACAATCGTGACACCCGAAATGGCGAAACGGCAGACCAAAGCTGAAATCATCCAGCGAAACTCCGACGCGTTGCGTAATGCGTTGCTGGAATTCAGAAACAGAAATCCCGAAGTGGTCCTGGCCGCGTTCAACGGTTTTGGCGGTGACACCGAGAACGAGGGCACCTTTGCGCCTGTCCGCAGGGGTTTGGACCTGCGCTGGCTGGAGGCGTTCGACTCGCTCTATTGCGGCGATCCTCGGCTGTCGGACGTACCCATGAAAAATCTCTGGCGGTCGATGGATCTGTACACCGACCACATGGTGAGGTCCTTCGAGGCCGCTGGCGTGCCGCTGGAACGCATCGACAACACTGGTTGCATGGTGGGCGTCGCGGGCACCTGTTACGGACGCCGCACCGAAGCGTTCAAAGGGATGCTGCTGCTCGAGCACGCGCGCGGGGGCTGGATGAACGCTTATTACGGCAACCTGGAGCTTATTGATGACACCAAAGCGCGATGGTTCGCCAAAGTGCAGGATCTCTATTTCAAACTACAATCCCTTGGACGCACGCATTCGTTCGGCAACTTGCCCGGCCAGGGTGATCCTTATGGATTCTGCTCACTCGACACTCAAGGAGCACTTTACACGGTGGTGAATCCGGCCCAAGCCGCACGCCGTGTGAAGTTGCCGCGGGTCCAGCCGTTGCAGCCCGCTTTCACGGCCGGGAAAGTTCAGTTTCGGGATGCCGGCTTCGCACCGGAACTCTCAAAATATGGCCTCACTCTCGGTCCGGAACAACTTGCCGTTGTGGGCTATGGCGAATATGCGAAGGCCAGGTATGATCTAGGTGTGCAAGAGGATGTCGTGATCCCGCAACACATCCGTCGGTTGAATACGCGATTTGTCCGGGATGGAACGAATGCAATAGTGGCTTCGCTCCTCGCGCTGAAGGGGGAAGCACTCCGGATTGTGTTCCGACAATCAGCAGGTGGCAAACCAGTGAGGACTTCGCGCGGGGCCCCGCCAAACGGCACAACCCTGGGCCAGATCCTGCAAATCCATGTCTCGCAGGAGAACGACCCCGTGCCCGTGGACATCAACTACGACAAAGCGATTTGGAGTGGGCTCTCCTGGGCTGTGGGCGAGGTGAAAGCCAGTAACCTGAAGGGCGGTCTGCCGATAACCGTCCGCTGCGTTTCGTTGGAGCAACGGCTGGTGGAATTAACCACCGACCTTTACGTGGTGAATTCTACGGTGAAGAATTGAGTTCCAACTCCCGGAGCTTCGGCCCGACCAGGTGACCGATATGGCTTCCCGCGACCATGACCGCAATGCCGAAACCAGCGACAGCCAGCACCAGGACGAGGAACCCCCACAAGTGGTGCGACTCCAAGCGTTTGAGCGATGGAGCAAAAGCCACCAGCCCGATCAACGCCGCCACCAGTATCACCGCGTCCACGCTCGCGCGCTGCCAGTAGCTGCCTCCCAAGTGTAGCCACATCCCAAACTCGTCGAAGGTCAGCGCCAGGGCCACGCCGTAGCCCAAGGCCGCGATTTCAGCACTGCGGCCTTGCGGTCGGCGAAACAATGCGTATCCGCCCACTGCCGAGAGAAGAAAAATGCCGTAGTTCAGGTGGTGGACGTGCGTGCCTTGCAGAAACAGGAACAGGTTCGGGATGCGCCGTGACATGATCAGAAGCACCACTGCGCGCGAGAGAATGAACGTCAGGACAAATCCGAACAACGCCCGGCGAGCAAGCCGGTCAGATGTTTCTTCGTGACTGGTGTCGAGCGTCACGAGCACTCAGGCTACGCTCGGGTGTTGCACAGTGCAAGATCACCAAGGCCCCCTTGGCCACCTGGGAACGATTGGAGCTTTGCACCAAGGGTCGCGCAGCGCATAGTCGCGGCAGTAGCGCGTTCTGAGCGTCGTGTGCGGAAGTCCAGGCCGCTTCTGCACGGTCGCATCTCGAAGCCGCGCGAGACGAGTCCAGCGCGAACAGTCCACTTGGGCGGACCCATGAATGATAAGGACAAATTGGTAGCTCTTATCCGCCTCCGGGATCAGTTGTATTTTGGAGTGCGGCCAACCTTACGCCAGTGCGGATTCCCGCCCGAAACCGTTCACGAGTTGGCCAATCAGGGATTGATACAGTTGGGCGACAAACGTGCTGGAGAGGACCTTGACCGTTATTTCGTCGAAGAAATCCTGCCCGCAGGGCTTTCTTTTATTGCCCGACACCGCACGCGCCCGGACCACCCCGACACTCTGAGTTGAGAGCACGGAAACTCACATCCTCAGCGCCAGACATCCGCGCTGTTGGAAGTCTCGGGCTTCCCCGAGATTGCCACTTTGGATTGTCGGTTCAGTCTTGAGTACAACCAGGCCAGAGCAATCCCGGAACAAATCCCCGCCAGACGCCCCTCCCAGGAGATCGCCGCCGAGGTGGGCAGAACGCCTCGGAGTATCCCGCCAAATCCAATGAGACAAACGAACGACAGTAAGAAAGTCAGGATATTTCGATTGAAAAATGCGAGCGACGCCAGATATCCAAAGTAACAAAACACCAGCCCGCTGGCGCCCGCGTGAACGGCGTTTCGCGCCAGCAGCCAGGTGAGCGAACCCGCTGCGATAATCCCGACCCCGGTTGCCGCCGCGAATTCTGCTTTGCTCCGTGCACACAGGATGCCCCCCAGGATAAGCAGAGGCACCGTGTTCGCCATTATGTGCCGAAAAGATTCGTGGAGGAAAGGGGCCCAAAGGATTCCCGGCAGGCTGCTTAAACGCCTCGGGATGATGCCATGCTCTATGAGTTGTCCATGGCACAGCAGCTCATTGCCCGCGAAGACCAGCCAGCAGACCGCGGTCAGGATGATGATGGGCGTGAAACGTTTCAGCACAGTGCCGAAGCAATCGCATAAGCCTGACTTCCTGGCCATTACAAATTGCGCCCTCGTTTCGCATAGGGCGCTTGAGCATACCACCACAACCAGGAACGGCGCGGCTAATGCTGCGCACACAGCCGCGCTTCCGTACCGGTGCCGCCCCGCCGTCGGCGACCGTTTACGTATTTTGTTCAATTTTGATTGAACAAACAACTTCATTCCATTACAAATCACTCCCATGACGCTCGCGATGAGCGAACCGCCGAGGGCCAAAGGTCGGAAACGCCAAAACGCGGCGGCTACTTTGAGCCCGCTCGAAGCCGAGATCATTGCCCTGTTTGTCCAAATGTCCCGCGCGCTAGGCCAGCCCCGTTCCTTCGCGGAGATTTATGGACTGCTGTTTATCTCTGCTAAACCGCTCGCGTTGGACGATCTGATTGACCGGCTAGGCATCAGCAAGGCTTCGGCCAGCATGGGCCTCAAATTCCTCCGCGGCGTCGGCATGGTCAATATGGTCTATAAGCCGGGAGACCGCCGCGTACATTATGAGGCAGTTGCCGAGTTGCGGACTCTCGTGCGGCGGTATTTGAACGACCAGATCCTTCCCCATCTCGACGGGGGCTTGAACCGGCTCGAGCACATCGGCGGCATGGTTAAGCAATTGCCGCCAGCCGAGCGCGCCCGAGTAGGCGCTCGGGTCACCATGCTGCAAAGCTGGGAGAGAAAGGGCCGGCGGTTTTTGCCGATGATTTTGCGGATTTTGGGCGGTTAACTGAAGCGCGACGGCAGCGCCGAGAAGGACTTTCCCCGCCAGCTCCGCAAGGCGCGGAAATGGTGAGAGACCTGGGATTGAGGAAGCGGAGAATCATAATCGATGCCTGCAGAAAAGTTAGTGCGCGCGAGTCAAATCGCGCTGCGAACTGACAGGGCGTAGCTCTGGCCGAAATGTGCGGCATTGCTGCCATTTTTAATTACCGCACCGGCGAGCCGATCGACCGCGCCGAGCTCACGGCCATTCGCGACGCCATGGCGGCGCGCGGACCCGACGGTTTCGGCAATTGGTTCACACCTGATGGCCGCCTTGGACTCGGCCACCGCCGCCTGGCCATCATCGATCTCTCTCCAACCGGCGCGCAGCCGATGCTCAACCATGATGCCTCCCTCGCCATCACCTTCAACGGCGAGATCTACAATTACCGCCAGCTCCGCGCCGGGCTCGATGCCAAAGGCTGCCGGTTCACTTCCGAGAGCGATACTGAAGTTCTGTTGCACCTCTACCAGCTCGAAGGCGAAGCCATGCTCCTCAAGCTCCGAGGCATGTACGCCTTCGCCATCTGGGACGAGCGCAAGAAAGGTCTCTTCCTCGCGCGCGATCCCTTCGGAATCAAACCGCTTTACTACGCCGACGACGGCCAAACCATCCGCGTCGCCTCGCAGGTCAAAGCCCTGCTCGCCGGCGGCCGCATTGACACGACTCCCGAGCCAGCCGGTCATGTTGGCTTCTTCCTCTGGGGCCACGTCCCCGCCCCGTTCACCTTCTACCGTGCCATCTCCGGCCTCACCGCCGGCCACTCGATGTGGTTGCCGCAAAACGGCGCTCCCCAAATCCGTTCCTTCTGCTCCATTCCCGAAATTTTCGCCCAAGCGGAAGCCCGTAGTGCGGAGCGCGGATTGCGGAGTACAGAACGTGGCTCTCAACTCCTCGGCCCGCCAAAGCCAGGCGACGGCGGCTCAACTTTCAACTCCCTGGCCCGCCACAGCGGAGCGACGGCGGCTCAACCCATGGAGCGCCTTCGCTCAGCGCTCTCCGACTCCGTCCGCCATCATCTCGTCGCCGATGTGCCCGTCGGCGTCTTCCTCTCTTCCGGCCTCGACAGCACGACCTTAACCGCTCTGGCTTCTCAGGATTCTGCCTCGCTGCGCACCGTTACTCTTGGCTTCGAGGAATTCCGCGGCACGAGCGACGATGAAGTCCCGCTCGCCGCGCAAGTCGCCGCCCAATACGGCGCGCGCCACCAGACCATCTGGGTGAGCAAACAGGATTTTCGCGACCAGTTCAGCCGGCTCATGCGCGCCATGGACCAGCCAACCTGCGACGGCGTCAACAGCTTCTTCATCAGCCACGCCGCGGCTCGCGCCGGGCTCAAAGTCGCGCTCTCCGGCCTGGGCGGCGACGAACTGTTCGGCAGCTACCCCAGCTTCCGCGACATCCCGCGCTCCGTGCGATTCCTAAGTCGATTCAACGCTTCCTCGCTCCAACGCTTCAACGAGCTGTTTCGACTTGTCGCCGCGCCGGTCATGAAGCGACTCACCTCGCCGAAATATGCCGGCTTGCTCGAATACGGCGGCACCTATGGCGGCGCCTACCTCCTGCGGCGCGGCATGTTCATGCCCTGGGAACTCCCCGAGCTCCTCGACCCTGACCTCGTCCGCGAAGGCTGGGACCGCCTCCAAACTCTGGCGCGCCTCGAGGTCACGACCCGCGATCTGCAGTCCCCGCGCTTGCGCGTTTCGGCCCTCGAAATGACCTGGTACATGCGCCACCAACTCTTGCGCGATACCGACTGGGCGAGCATGGACCATTCCCTCGAAGTGCGCGCTCCGCTCGTGGATGTTCAGCTCCTCCAAGACCTGGCTCCCCTCCTGGCTGGCACTCATCCGCCCACCAAACATGATATGGCCTTGTCGGTCGGGAGTCCTGTTGTCCCGTCGTCTTGTAGTGCGTTGCCACCTTCTGTTTTGAATCGCCGCAAGACGGGTTTTGTCGTTCCCGTTCGCGACTGGCTGGTGCAGGAGGACACCGGCTTCCAGCACGAACGCGGGCTGCGCGGCTGGACGCGGCTGGTTTATTCAGCCTTGCTCGGTGATCGCGGAGACCCGCTGCACCTGACCCGCGCCGCACTGGGCCGTGCGCCAATGCAGACCGCGAGACCACCGGACCACCGGACCACAAGACCGTCCCGTGGTCCTGTTGTCCCGTTGTCTCGTGGTCCAGTAGTTCGCCGCAAAGTGCTGGTCTTCCGTATCGGCCAGCTCGGCGACACCATCGCCGCCCTGCCCGCCATGTGGGCCGTCCGCAAACATTTCAAGGACGCCCAACTGACGCTGCTTTGTGACCGCCATCCGGAGAAGACGTACGTCTTCGGGCCCGATCTACTGCGCGGCAGCGGTTTGTTCGAGCAGTTTGATTTCTATCCCGTTCGCGATGGCAGCATCAATGGCGTCCACCGCGCCAAAGACATGCTGCGGCTGCTGGCCCGGCTCAGACGCGCGAAGTTCGATACCCTCGTCTATCTCTCGCCTTCAGCCCGCAGACAAATGCAAATCGCTCGCGACGTTAGGTTCTTCCGACTCGCCGGCATCAAGCACTTTATCGGCACTGACGGTTTCGCCGCGCTGCCGGCCCGCACCCCCGGCCAGCCTCTCGAGCAAACACCCCGCGAAGCCGAACTGCTCCTCGCGCGCCTTGCCGCTTCCGGCATCCGCATTCCCCCTTCCGGTCGCGGCTCGATGGACCTCCACCTCGGCCACGCCGAGGAGCAGGAATTCCGGGAATGGCTGCGAACACAGGACCACCAGACTGCAGGACTACTAGACTACAGGACCAGGGACCCGCGGGACCCCGCGTCCTGTGGTCCCGTTGTCCCGTTGTCGCGTGGTCCCGCCGACCTTTTCGTCGCTTTCGCCCCCGGCTCGAAGATGCCCGCCAAACGCTGGCCCCTCGACCGCTTTATCGAGGTCGGCAGAACCCTCATCGAATATTTCGACATCTGGCCCATCGTGTTTGGCGGCGCCGAAGACGCAGCCGACGGCGAGCGCCTCCTGCGAGCCTGGGGACGCGGGTACAACGCCGCAGGCCGGCTCTCATTGCGCGCCTCGGCTGCCGCACTTGGCCAATGCGGGCTCTACGTCGGCAATGACACCGGCACCATGCACCTCGCCGCCTCGGTCGGTACCCGGTGCGTCGCGATTTTCTCCGCGCGCGACTGGCCTGGCCGATGGTATCCTTACGGTTCCGGCCATTGCGTCCTGCGCGCCGCCATCGACTGCGAAGGCTGCGGCCTGATCGAATGTGTCGAGCGCAACAACGAATGCCTGGCGCGCATAACCACTGCGCAGGTAATCGAGCAATGCGAAGAGATACTCAGCGAGGAAAAAGTAGAAAGCAGAAATCCCCAATACTTAAGAATAGCTGAAAGTAGAAAGCAGAAACAGAGCGCGAGCCCAGATGCAGAAAATTGAAAGCTGAAAGCCGAATTTGTTCAGAAGAGAATAAGACAGAAAGCGCAATTCTATGAGCGGGCGGCTATCAAAAGAATTTCGAGAGCGGACTAAGAAGTTCACCTCTACAACAATCCGACTGTTCGTGGTCCGTCCGAGAAGTCGGGAGGAAGTCCGGGTTCTCGCCAAACAGCTACTGCGCTCCGGCACCTCCGTGGCTGCGCAAGTCCGCGAGGCCTCCCGTGCCCGTTCCAACGACGAGTTGGCCTCGAAGCTGGGTGGCGCCCTTCAGGAAGCCGACGAGTCTGCCCTCTGGCTCGAACTTCTGCGTGAAGACTGCGGCATCTCACCATCTCTGACCGGACCGCTGGAAGACGAAGCCTCCGAATTGATGGCGATCTTTACTACAATGATCAAACGCACCAAACAGGGGTCTTAATTTCAGCTTTCAGCTTTCAACTTTCAGTTTCAGTCCGGTCCCACGAGGGGGAAAACCCTCGGATTTCACTTCGGTTCTCGAAGGGATTTTGTCGTTCATCTCGAAACGTGATTTAGAGTTTTACATGATCGCACGCCTGCCTTGGCTCTGGCACCATCGTTTGGAGCCTCTTCTGTCCCACAGGTTCACAAGAATCCTGGGAAATACGCTTGTTCCGGTCGTACCAGGTTGCGGAAGCTACCCTTGGCTGTCCCATAGCAACCGAGCAAACGCAACAGGTCTAGTTTTGACCACAACACCGCTCGTAGGATGGTAAAAAGCCGGGTGAAGCTATGCGCCCACTTGGACACATACCAGTTCCATGACCGTGGTGTCCACCACGTGAATCGGCACCTTGAACGGAAACGCCGCACCCCGGGACCGGCCCGCCACAAAGCCCGGCGACTGCTGCCCCAAGTGCTCCTTCACCCGCCAGAACAGCTATTGGGCCATCTCCGCCGGCCGCTCCCGGTTGGCATTGGAAAGCCCATTGCGACTGGGTGCACTCGCCCCGCGCACACTCGACAGCGGTCCGGAGTGCAACTGCAGCGAATCGCACAAGTCATTAAGACCGATGCTATGAGTCAGTTGTGCCTAGAGCAGACTGACCACGTGACTCCAAGGCTTGAAGGTTCGCGACTTATCTTCGGCTCCGGTAATCCGCGCGATGGTGGCGACCTGGTGCGGCGGAATTAAATTGCAAATCTGACGCAAAATGCCCAACTGAGACCGTGTTGGGTTGATCGTTTTCTTTTTCATCCCTGCCATGTGGCAGGACCGAAGCGCCAACCCAACACTTTTTTCTCAAATCCTGGGGGATGGCTGTGTTTCAGTTTTTAGGTTCCTTGTCTTCTTCCGTCGTCATTCGAGATGAGGAGTCTGTGACGGAGTCTCGCCCTCGCCGCGGGCGCCGCTGCCTTCGGTCAGTTGTCCTGTTGTCCTGCGGACTAGTAGTCCTTCTGTCCACTTTCTACTTTCTTCGCTCCCCTATCCTGGCGGGCCTCGCCAGAATCTGGATCGTCAATGACCCTTTGGAGAAGGCCGACGCCATAGTGCTGCTCGGCGGCGGCCTGGAAACCCGGCCTTTCGTCGCCGCCAAACTTTACCACGCCGGTTACGCACCGCGAATTCTCATCGCTCGCGTCAAAGCATCCCCGACCGATGATCTGGGTCTTACTACACGCGAGCAGGACACCACCCGTCAGATTCTGATCAAGCAAGGAGTGCCCGATGCCGCCATCGACGAATTCGGCAACGACGTCCAGAACACTCACGACGAAGCCTTTGGCCTCCGTGCCTGGGCCGCGACCAACTACCGTGCCCGCGTCATCATCCCTACTGACCTCTTTCACACCCGGCGCGTCCGCTGGCTCTTTCGCAAACAACTCAAGTCCATGGGCACGTCCGTGCTCGTGCAGGCTGTTCCGGCCCGCGAATACACCGCTGCTGACTGGTGGCGAAACGAGCACGGCCTCGTCGCCTTCCAGAACGAAGTCCTTAAGTTCGCGTACTATTGGGTGAAGTATTGAAAAGCAGGAGGTAGAAAGCAATAAACCGAGCGGTGGAGGCTGCACGGAGGCGTGCATTCTAGCGAATGCTAAACAAGGAAAGTGAAACAAATTAGGAATTGCAAGATAGTCTGTGTGGCCTCGTCCGCGAAGGATGCAACGAGAACATGTAAAGCACATTAATTTGCGTGATCCATCTGCCGCTGCGGCGCACGCCCGCGAGTTCTGGAGCAAACGCTACCTGGACTTTAACCTGTCCGAATCAGGTTGGATTGGCGCTGGCGAGCGCTACAACGAGTACCTCTACGAATGCAAGCGCCAGTCTCTAAAGCGCGCGCTGCGGCTAATTGGTATAAACGTAAAATCCGCCCTTGATGTCCTGGACGCAGGGTGCGGCCAGGGGTTCTTCGCGGAGGTCTGGATGAAGGACTTCCCCAAGGCGAGATACACGGGCGTGGACATTTCAGAAAAAGTCGTAGCGCATCTACAGCCCAGGTATGCCGGCCTGGATTTCTTCGTCGGCGACCTGACTTCGTGGAAGCATCCAACACGTCAGCAATTTGATCTCATACACGCTTTCCACGTCTTCCTTATGTTCGTGAGTGATTCGGCAGTCGAGCAGGCGGTCTGCAACTTGGCATCTCAGCTCAAACCTACCGGACACTTGTTGCTAACCGCAGCATTGCCCAAACATTCAGTCGACCCGACAGAATACACACGTCACCCGAGCCAAGCCTTTTGGCGAGCGCTGCTCCCGAAGGCCGCCCTTGAATTAGTTTCGATCGATCGAATGTATTACTGGCTGCCCGACGGAGGGCCCAAGAACCGAGTAGCCAGCAAGATCCTTCGCCTGCCGGGGCCTTGGTTACTATATGTACTTGATCGATGTGCCCACAGTTTACGACTGCCCCACCTGTTTGGGGGCTGGGACTCGCGCACGAAGCTCTTGGTTCTGAGAAGACCTTGAAGATGCTTAGGATGATCAAACATTGTTCGCCCCATCCAATTCCGTCCGCTGGTGATGTGTACGCGGGGACACAGTCTGCCGAGTTCGCAAATGAGACTCTCAGTCGCCGCGCCGGCAGAGGAGTGGTGTGGTTGGTTGGCTCGCGCGCTTGGAGCCAAATACTAACTCTTACAATCGGAGTGGCCTTGGCACGAATGCTCGCCCCCGGTGACTACGGCCTATTGGGGATGGTAACGGTCCTCACCGGATTACTCGGAAGACTGTCTGATCTAGGCCTAAACACTGTAGTAATACAAAAGCAAGATCTCACTTCGAAAGATCTTTCGACGGTATTTTGGTTCAACCTCGGACTGGCTTCAGTAGTCGCTCTATTGGTCGTAGCCTGTAGCCCGCTGGCGGCAAGGTTCTATTCTCAACCGAAAGTGGTCCCGGTAATGTGCGCTCTCGCGCTTTCCTTTCCCATTTCTTCTCTGGCTTCGGTGCAATACGCTCTCCTGCAAAAGGACATGCGCTTCGGAGATCTGACGAAAATTCACGTCGCTGGTTCGCTCGCGGCAGGAATATTGGCGCTACTAGCTGCGTGGGTAGGCGCCAAAGTGTGGGCTTTAGTGTTGCAAACGCTGGCGCTCTCACTCTTCGCCGTTGTTGGTTTGTGGATCAGGTCGAGCTGGCGGCCCGTTCGGCGCTTCGCAGCAGGAGATCTAAGGCGCGTCTGGAGCTTTAGTCTCAACCTGACGGGCCACTCCTTGGCAAACTACTTTGCCAGAAATGCCGACAACTTTTTGGTAGGACGTTTCCTTGGAGCAGCGCAACTGGGTCTCTATACACTAGCCTATAACTTAATGGTTTATCCGGTTGCGAACCTCTCCAGTGTTGCACAAAGTGTCCTCATTCCAGCGATGTCTCAGGTGCAGCATGAGCCTCAGCGCGTGGCTAATGCCTTTATTCGCGCCTGCCGGGTCATGTCGTTCTTGGTCTTCCCAGCGATGCTTGGTTTGGCACTTGTGGCTCGTGAAGCCGTCGTCTCGATATATGGGCCTAAATGGGACGAGGCCGGGAAGATTCTTCAGATCCTTTGCTGGGTTGGGATTTTCCAACCATTTGATTCGCTGACAGGCACGCTTTTTGTTGCTCGAGGATTTACTGGGTGGTTCTTTTGGTGTGGGCTTGTTTCCTCAATCATCACAGTTGCCGGCTTTGTCATAGGACTGCACTGGGGGCTCTTGGGTATCGCATGGAGCTACTTAACGAGTCAGATGCTGTTGGCGTTCATCGGTTTACCCATTCAGTACCGCAAGCTCGAAGTATCATTGCGTCGGCTGCTCGGGGGCATTGCTATCCCAGCACTTGCGGCGGCTGGTATGGGGGCAATTGTTCTCATAACAAGGACGGCCCTCTACAAAACCGGTCTGACGCCACCCATCGCGGTGCTGACAGTCTGTGTATCGGTGGGCTCCCTTACCTACGCATCGTTACTCTTCTTGCTCAGAAAGCTGTTCTGGAACGATTTGAAAGCAGAGTTTTTGAGGGTCTTTGGCAGGACCGGATAATGGCGCCAGTCGTCGTTCATCTCGTTGAGACTTTTCTGCAACGCAGCGAAATTTTTGTTTACAACTATGTCGCCAGTCACGTCGCGTGGGCTCCGGTTGTGTTCTGCAAGTTCGCGGCTAACGAGAATGAGTTCCCGGTGCCCCGCCGCGTGGTTCTCTCCGCGCCCACAACCAAGCGAGATCCAAAGTGGTGGCTGAACGAGATGGTGGGCAAGCTGACGGGCCGCTCGCTTTGGCATCGGCGAGCCGAGAAGTTGCTTCGCGTTGTGAAGCCCGAGGTCATTCACGCGCACTTTGGGCAGATGGGCTACGCTATGCTCCCGGTGAAACAGAGGCTCCGCATTTCTCTTGTGACCTCGTTTTACGGGTACGACATGTCAGTGCTGCCGAGGCTCCCTCGCTGGACCGCGCGGCTGGCGAGCCTGTTTCGCGAGGGGGACTTGTTCCTCGCCGAGGGCCCGTGCATGAGGCAACGGCTGATTGAACTCGGCGCGCCCGCCGAAAAGGTCCGCGTCCAACGGATCGCGATCCAAATTGACAGTTACCCTCGGTGGGCGCCGGAACGCAACGGAACTCCCGTCGTGCTGTTCGTCGGCCGCTTCGCAGAAAAGAAGGGGCTGCCGGCAGCGCTAGAAGCATTCAGACAGGTTCGACGGCAGGGGCGGCCAGCCCGTTTTAGAATCATTGGTGATGGTGAGCAACGCCAGGCGGCTGAGCGATTCGTGGAGGAAAGCAAATTCGGCGACTGCGTCGAATTTCTCGGAATGGTGCCCCACGCCCAGGTCAAGAACGAACTTAGTCGCGCCAGCGTGTTCATCCAACCCAGCCGCACCGCCAGCAACGGCGACACCGAAGGCGGGGCGCCAACGATTATTCTCGAAGCCCAGGCTGTCGGTGTGCCCATCGTGACCACACGACACGCGGACATTCCAAATGTCGCGCCGGCCGGACGCGGCATTTTTCTCAGTGAGGAAACGGACGCGGGCCAGCTTGCGGAGAATCTTCTTCGAGCACTACGGTCGCGCGAAGGATGTGACTCGTCATTCGTAAAGGCAAATCACAATGTCCGCAGGGAAGTCCTAATTCTTGAAGAACACTATCGGCAGTTGGCGAACTCGCGAAATCACTCCGAGGCTCTCGGCTCACCGAAAAGCTCAGCCACGGCGTGCGAGCATTCCATCTAACTCTTTCCCATTTGGATTCTTCACCATCAGTTCCGGCCGTTCTGGTCAGTATCGGAAATTCGTTGAAAGAGCTTGGCGGCGGGGTCCAGCTCTGCACGCAAGACTACCTTCTGCTTCTTAAGCTCGCAGGCTTCAACCTTGAGGTTATCTCCTTCGAGGCCGATCATCGAATCTTGACTCGACTCCGGCGAAAACTCGGACAGCGCCCCTACGATTGGATCGCTCCGCCTTCGCTGCAGTCGAGAGTAGTTGCAGCGGTCGAACGGTCAAACGCGTCGGCGGTGTTCTTTAACCTGCTGGAATTCCCAAGTCTTGCCCGACACCTGAGTCGCCGCTTCGGCAACAAGCTGAAGCTGGTCCACCTATCCCACGGCCTCGACAGCACAGATATGTGCATCGACCAGCAGGTTCAACGCTGCACAAACGGAGATATTCGGCTGGAGAAAAGGGCGGCTCGCTCTCTCGGTGCAAAGATCCAATTCGAGGCCGATTACCGCAGATTTCTCGATGCAGTCTTGTGTCTCTCACCGATTGACGCCCACTTTGAACGGTGGCTTGGAGCGAAACAAGTGGCCTGGTTTAGCAGACCTGTTCGCGAAAGGCCGCTGCCGGCTAGACCGATAGCGAACAGGGTCGGTTGCGTCGCCACACTTGACCATCCACCGAACTGGCACGGCCTAGTGCTGCTGCTTGACTGTTTAAACCGCCGAAATCTGACGAGATTATCCTTCCGCCTTTGCGGGGGTCCCGACGAACGAGGTAAAGAACTCGCTATTCGCTTTCCCTTTGTTAATTATCTCGGGCGCCTCAGCGACTCCGAACTGCGTGAGGAAGCTGCTAGTTGGTCATGCTTTGTCCATCCTCTTTTTCACTTTGCCCGCGGCTGCAGCACCAAGCTGGCTGTTGCTCTTGGCTGGAGATTGCCGATCGCCACGACCCTCGCAGGGGCCAGGGGCTATGTCTGGGATGAGAGCGTAATGCCCTTAGCTACGACGCCGACCGCGCTCGCGGACCTAGTGGCCTCGCGTTCGCAGATCGAAAGCTATGAGTCTTTGGCACAGCAAACGGTCCGAATCGCTGCCCTTCAGCCATCGCCGGAAACTTTGGCTCGCCAAATGTCGGCATTCTTGGTGGGAACACCCGGCACCAATTCTAAATAGGACCAAGCCGTAGCATCCGCCGAAAGCATAGCTATAGCTTTTCCCGCAAGTTCCAAACCCGATGCAACGCTTACAGCGAAGCGTCCAGTCCGGGCTCCTGCGCCCGGGGCGTAAGCTCGGCTTGGCCCTTGCATCCCGCTGGCCGTGGCCCGTCGCGGTCAAACTCAAAACGGGGCCCCGGATGTATGTGGACCTGCGCTCGGCCATTGGGCGGGCGCTCTTCATGAAAGGCGAATTTGACCCGGAGGTATTCGAGCCGATCCGCGCAGCGTTAAAGCCGGGAGGCGCATTCCTCGATGTCGGCGCCAATGTGGGTTACTACAGCCTGCAGGCGCTCGAACTAGTCGGACCATCGGGTCGTGTCCATGGTTTCGAGGTCGATCCGCGGGCAGTGCGTTGTTTGCGGCGTACTACCTCGACCTTTGGCCTACAAAACCTCTTCTTGCATGAAATCGCCATCGGCGACCGCGACGGGCCGGCGCGACTTTCACTTCAGTCTGAATCCGGCCACAGCAGCGTCAGCCATAACGGCGAAGGCGTTTCGGTGCCAATGACGACACTCGATTCGTGGTGTGCGGCGTCCGGCGTCCGGAACATCCAGGCAGTCAAGTTGGACATAGAAGGTGGAGAGCTATGGGCGTTGCAAGGCGCTCGGAGACTCCTGCGCGAAGAACGACCGCTGCTGGTCTGCGAAGTGCTTGAAGGTCCAGAGGCACGCTGCCAGTACTGGCGCGATGAAATTTTGGGATTCTTGCGGCAATTCGATTATCACATCGATTCACTTGCCGGCGTCTTTAGCCCAACAATAGTCGCCCGACCTGCCTAGCTCGAAGGGGCCTCGAACTATGCTTTCTCTTGTCCGCCGCGCCGCCCAATGTATTCGGTACAGCCCGCGCTTGAGTTACCTCGCTCCGGTATGGCCTCTTCTGCGTGCTCCGTACTTGGCGTTTATGACCGCCTTCGGGCGGCGGCGTGGCATTACCGTCGAGGTATGCGGCCACAAGATGCGCCTGCATCCCACGTTTTGCAACCAGAGCTGGGAAAGCGTCGAGGCCGAATCCTACCGAGCGTTCGCACGCGAGGTGGAGCCCGGCTTTGTCGTGTTCGACATTGGCGCTCACATTGGTACCTACACCATCATCGCCCTGCAAGTAGCGGGACCGTGGGCGCGGGTCGTGGCTTATGAGCCGCATGAATATAACCGCGCGCACTTGGTGCGCCACCTTCAGTGGAATGGAGTCGCGGACAGAACTATTGTTCGGGAGCTCTGCTGCGGCGCAATAGACACCTCCGGCGACTTCTATTTCGTCCCTGGGGAAGCCGCAGGTACGAGCGGCCTCCTGCCGGTCGAGGGTTTCCAGAGGCGCAAGGTAAAGGTCGTATCGCTCGATCACGAGGTCTCTGAACTGGGCATGATGCCCGACATGTTGAAAATTGATGTCGAGGGAGCTGAGTGGGATGTTTTGAAGGGAGCCGAGCAAATTTTAAAGCGGAGGCATCCTGTTGTTCTTCTAAGCCTGCATCCGCTCGTACTCGCGAAACGCGGCGAGACTCCAGCAGAGGTGCTCGAGTGGCTGGAGCAACGCGGCTTCCAGTGCCAAGTCCTCGCACGGGACCATGAAATGCACGTGCTGGCGCGCAGTTCAACAAGGGTCTCCTGAGGATCCTTCTAACAGCGGATCCTGAGCTGCCCGTTCCTCCAAGACTTTACGGAGGGATTGAGCGGGTTGTGGATGTCCTTGTGCGCGAGCTGCTGGCCCGAGAGCACAGTGTGGGGCTAGTCGCGAATGCTGATTCGGCGGCGCCAGCCACGTGCCTCTTTGCCTGGCCGGGGAAAACTTCGCAGCAAAGGCGCGCTACTCTGCTCAACATGTTCGCGCTCTGGAGGGCCGTCCGCGAATTCAAACCGGATCTCCTCCACAGTTTCTCCCGGGCCCTGTACTTGATCCCACTATTGCACGGGCGTATGCCCAAGATCATGTCCTACCAGCGCAGACCGGGGAGGCGCCAGGTCGCCGCCGCGTCCCGGCTCGGTGGGACGTCGCTCATCTTCACGGGTTGCAGCGAACATATCTGTAAGGCAGGTCGTGCCAGCGGTGGTACGTGGCACGCAATCCACAACTGTGTCGATCTTAAGAGGTACACCTTCCGTCCTTCGGTCGCGACAGATGCGCCGCTGGTGTTTCTAAGCCGTGTGGAGAGAATTAAAGGTGCGCATACAGCCATCGAGATAGCGCGTCGTGCCCAGCGTCGGCTCCTTGTCGCCGGCAACCATTTGGAGGCCGGGGACCAGGCGCGGTACTGGGAAACCGAGATTAAAGCGCGCCTCGGCAAAGATGGCGTCGAGTACGTTGGCCCGGTGGACGACGAGCAGAAGAATCGACTCTTGGGACAAGCCGCGGCACTGCTTGTTCCGATTGAATGGGACGAGCCATTCGGCATAGTCTTTGTTGAATCGCTGGCCTGCGGAACGCCGGTCATCTCTCGGCCCCTCGGCGCCTTGCCGGAAATTGTTAAGCAGGGAGAGAACGGCTTCCTTGGCGACACCGTCGATGAAATATGCGGTTTCATCGGCCGTCTAGGTGAAATCGATAGGGCTTACTGCCGCGCAGAGGCAGAACGACGCTTCAGTGATGGCGTTATCGTCAGCGCCTACGAGCGTCTGTACCGGAGTCTTTTGTCGTGAGGCGCGTCCTGATCCTCAGCCCCCAGTTCCCTCCGGTCAACACACCCGATCATCAGCGGGTGCGGATGGCATTGCCTTTCTTCAAAGATTCTTCGTTGCAAGCCACAGTTCTGGCGGTTGATCCCAGGCAGGTACCCGGCGCGCACGACCCCCTGCTGGAGCGGGCGCTGCCTGCTGGTTTACAAGTCACGCACACCGGTGCTCTGCCAGCCTCCTGGACTCGCCTGCTCGGCGTCAGCAGCCTCGCTTATCGTGCTCATCGGCACTTGCGTCTGGCGGGTGACACATTACTGCGAAAAGAGCGCTTCGATTTGGTCTTCTTTTCGACAACCGTGTTTCCAGTCCTGGCCCTCGCCCCTCGGTGGAAGCTGCGGTTCGGCGTTCCCTATGTCCTCGATTTTCAGGACCCGTGGGTTTCAGATTACTACGATCGCCATCCGGAACAGCGGCCCCCAGGCGGCCGCTTCAAGTATGCCGTTTCCCAGTGGCTTGCGCGCCTGCTGGAGCCTCGAACTGTTCGCGGCGCGGCACACGTGGTCTGCGTTTCCCCGGCCTACGTCGCCATGCTCCAGGCTCGCTACACCGGGCTCCGCGACAGCGACTTCACCGTCCTTCCTTTCGGCGCTCCCGAATCCGACTTTGAAGCATTGCCCAAATTAGGAGTCAAGCAGTCGCTGTTCGACCCCAATGATGGCCGCCGGCACTGGGTTTACGTCGGCCGTGGCGGCACGGATATGGCCCTGGCCTTGCGCTCACTTTTCCGTACGCTGGCCCAGATGCTCCTTTCGCAGCCGGAAATGCGCCGGGTCCTGCGACTTCATTTCGCTGGAACGGACTACGCCCCGGCGAATCGTGCGACCAAGACCGTTGAGCCGCTCGCGAAGGAAGCCGGCCTCGACGGTATTGTGGCAGAAGCGACCGACAGGCTTCCCTATTTCGAAACGCTGCAATGCCTGCTCGACGCTGACGCCCTGGTGGTGCCCGGTTCCGACGATCCTGGCTATACCGCTTCCAAGATCTTCCCCTATATTCTGGCGCGGAAACCGTTGCTGGCCATTTTCCACGAGCAGAGTTCGGTTGTTGATGTTTTACGGAAGACCAATGCCGGGACTGTCGTGTCTTTTGCTTCGGGAGAAAGCGTGAACAGCATCGCATCGAAGATTTCCGCCACGAGATGGCTACATGAGCTGCCGGTGCCTCAGGCAGATCGGGCGGCTTTTGGTCCTTTTACAGCTAAGGAAATGACACGAAAGCTCTGCGCGATCTTCGACCGGGTCTGCAGGGCCGAGACGCTGAAACACTGAAATACCGAGCGCCGAGCAACCATCGGCCTTTGTTCCGTTAACTCCTGTAAGAATTTGCTTGCATTCAGTTTCCAGATTAGCGCGGATTAGCATCGATTAGCGGTTTTAGCAGCTTTGAGCATTTCAGCATTTCAGCGTTTCAGCTCTTGAAGCTCGGCCTCCTCACTACTCACCCCATACAGTACCAAGCCCCCTGGTTCCGCGCGCTGGCAAAGCGTTTGGACCTGGAAGTTTTCTTTGCCCACCGACCCGATGCAGCCCAGCAGGGCGAAGGATTCGGAAAACTTTTCCAATGGGACGTGGATCTGCTGTCGGGTTATCAGCACCGGTTCCTGCAGAACGTGGCGAAGAATCCGTCACCAAACCAGTTCTTCGGCTGCGACACGCCAGAGATTGCGGAAATTGTACAGAAAGCAGAAGGCGGAAGGCAGAATGTAGAAAGTAGTAACCAGAAAAGCGGCTCCCCTTCTGCCTTCTCCCTTCTCCTTTCTCCTGGTCGCTTTGACGCCTTCATCGTCTGCGGCTGGTACGTCAAATCTTACTGGCAGGCCGTGCGGGCCTGTCGCCGAGCCGGCGTGCCGGTGCTCGTGCGGGGCGATTCTCAGCTCGGCACTCCGCGCTCTTTGCTGAAGCGGTGCTTCAAATATTTTCCTTACCATCTCCTGCTTCGCCAATTCGACGGCTTCCTCTCAGTAGGCCAGCGAAACCGCCAATACCTGTCGCACTATGGCGTGCCCGAGAACCGGATCTCCTTCGTGCCACATTTCGTGGACAACGAATGGTTCGCGACAAAAGCAGATATCGCGCGAAAGCAGAAAGCAGAAATTCGGAAACGCTGGCGGATTCCCGAGGATGCATTTGTCCCGCTCTTCATCGGCAAGTTCATTCCGAAAAAGCGGCCAATGGATTTGATCGTCGCCGCCCGCCGCCTTTTTTCTTCTGACTCCCTTCACCTTTCTTCTATATCGTCCCCCCTTCATCTACTGTTCGTAGGCAGTGGTGAGCTGGGCGCACAACTGCGACAGCTTTGCACCAGTACCTTCGACGCCGAATCCCCGGGCTCTCAACCCTCAACTCTCAACTCTCATCTCGCTTCTCGCCCTCCCACTTCCTTCGCGGGCCTCCTCAACCAAAGCGAGCTCCCCGCAGCCTACGCGGCGGCAGACGTCCTGGTCCTGCCTTCCGAGAGCGAAACCTGGGGGCTGGTCGTGAACGAAGCGATGGCCTGCGGCCTGCCGGCGATTGTGTCCAGCGCTGTGGGTTGTGCCCCCGATCTGATCGAGGAGGCAAAAACTGGTTTTACCTTTCCTGTCGGGGACCAAGAGCAGCTTGCCCAGCGGCTGGCGGGGTTGCTCGAAATGAAACAGTGCGGGCACGACTTTCAACCGGCGCTAAAAGCGAAAATGCGCGACTACTCCGCTGCAGTGGCGGCTGGGACGACGGCCGAGGCGGTTAGGAGGCTTTCTCAAGGCTGTGGCTGACGCACTAGGCCAAGTGGAACAAAAAGAGACCGGACTGTCGCATACGGAGGACGATTTCCCACCCCGGCTCGATGGTGTGCGAGTCCTGGTGTTGCTGGGCGGCGGGCGCCTCTTCGGTCAGGAGCGTGGCAATATTGAGGTCTTCAGAAACCTGGCAGGGCTCGGCCTCAAAGCTCGATTTATCACCCGGAGACTGAACCAGCCGTCAGAAGTCCAGCTCGAACTGGATCGATTGGGCCTCGAATGGACAACGGCTCCTTTTGGCTACCATTGGGGTAAATACCTCTTCGGCCGCTACTTCTACTATGTCTTTTTGAACTTCTACGGCTTGGCCGCCACAAGTTGGCGCTTGTGGCGGGAGGCGCGGACCTGGAAACCGACCCACCTCTACGTCATGAACTGGAATTACTTTACCTACGGCGCTCCAGCGCTCATGGCGTTGCGCTTGCCACTGGTTTATCGCTCCGGCGATGCACCTCCAACTCACACCCGCTTGCACCGATTGCTTTGCCGCCTGCTGTTCCGCCGTGTGTCGCATATGGTGTGCATTTCCAAATTTATCAAAGACCAGTGCTCGGCCTCAGGGATGGCGCCAGCTCGCATGACGGTCATCTACAACTACCCCCCACTGCGCCGACAAAGCGTGCGCGCCGAGCCGACTCCGGTGCCAGATGGAGCCGTGGTCATCATCTATCTCGGCCAAATCTCCCAGCAAAAGGGCGTCCCCGTCCTCGTCGAGGCCGTCGAGCGGCTTATCGCTCAGGAACAAAACGTCTGTCTCTGGCTCGTGGGTAGTCCGAGTTGGGATTCGTCGTTACTAGACTCACTTAAGCAGCAGGTTTCCAGTAAACGACTCCAGGCTCGAATTGTTTTCCTCGGCTACATCGAGACCATCTTCACGCTGTTGGAGCGCAGCGACCTCCATATTTGTCCATCGGTTAACTCCGAAGGCCTCAGTCATGTGGTTGGCGAAGCCAAACTCTGCGGGAAGCCGTCGGTTGTGTTTCCTACGGGTGGCCTCCCTGAGTTAGTGGAACACGGCGTTGATGGCTTCATTTGCAAGGATTGTACCGTCGAATCGCTCATCGAGGGTCTGCATTACTTCCTGGCGGATCCAGACGTTAGGCGGAAAGCGGGTCTGGCGGCGAAAAGAAGCTTGGAGGAAAAATTCGGTCTGCGCCGCTTTCGCCGTCAATGGGCGGAGGTTTTTCTGAGCACGTCCACCCGCGACGACCCAAGTCGATGAATTCAGTCGAAGAAGCCAAGGGATTGAGTTGGCGAAACGGCGGAGCGCGCAGCCAATCGCTCGCCGCGCCTTTGCCCAAGACCATTGTGCCCGGCTGGGCTTGGGCGGTGACGCTTCTTTTGGTGGCGTGGGGCATCACTACTGCGAACCCAAAGATCAGTGTATTTAGCGTAATCCTTCTGCCTGTCTTTGGTCTCTTGTTGTGGCGCGTGGGTGAGCCCCCGGTGCTCATGTTCGCTTGCATGATGCAATGGCTCCAGGCCGCAGGGGCTATTTTTTATACGAATGGCCTTGGCAAATCACTTATCGATTCGGGCGGCCCCGCATTCGAGAAAGCCACGTGGCTCAGTTTGTTCGGGGTTTTGTCGCTCGCGCTCGGAATGAGAGTCGCCTCTATTCGTTTCCCACCGCCGAGCGTGGAGAAATTCAAAACTGAGATTTCCGCGCTGTCCCCAGCACGGCTATTCATCGCCTTTGTGGCGCTGTTCATTATTTCTGTCGCCGTCCAGCGCGTCGCCTTCCGCTTCCCTCGAGTTGCCCAGTCAATGTTGGCTTTGACCAGTTTGAAGTGGGTGCCCGCTTTTCTCCTGGCCTATGCAGTTCTCGAGCGGCGCAAAGGTTACACACTGCTGTTCGCGATGGTCGCCTCCGAATTTGTGATGGGCCTTCTGGCCTACTTTGCCGGTTTCAAGGACGTCTTTTTTGTGCTCACTGTGGTCTTGCTGACCTCGAAACGACACCGCCTTCCACTGGCGCGTTGGGCCTCGGTCATCTTGCTGCTAGTCGGACTATTGTTCCTGAGCTCCATCTGGACGAGCATCCGGGGCGAGTACCGCGAGTTCCTCAACCGCGGCACAGGTGAGCAGGTGGTTCTTGAGCCAGTGGACAAGCGCATCGCCAAACTCGCCGAGTTGTTGGACGACCTGAATGCCGAAAAGATCGCCGAAGGATGGGAAGCCTCCTTGCTGCGGCTGAGCTACGTGGATTTCTTCGGCCATTGCATCAGAAGCGTTCCTTCAGCGATGCCCTATGAGAAGGGTGCACTCTGGCTTGGGGCGGTCCAGCACGTCTTGATGCCTCGCCTCTTTTTCCCCGACAAACCGGTGATAAGCGATTCGCTGCGCACGCAGAAGTACACCGGGCTCTACGTTGCCGGCGAGGAGCAGGGCACTTCGATCGGCATTGGCTACATGGCCGAGAGCTACATCGATTTCGGACCTTATCTTATGTTTGTTCCTGTTTTTTTGTTGGGTGTGTTCTACGGGTTGACCTACCGCCTCTTCGCTACCCGGAATAAGAACGTGTGGCTCGGCATAGCAGTGGGTTCATCAATTCTGATCTTCGGCGCGTACCACATCGAGACTTCCAACATCAAGCTGGTCGGCGGGAACACCATGTGGCTCTTGGTCTTGGGCGTGCTTTATTGGCGGTTCGGCGGGTTGTTTCTCAAGCTGGTCAGCGCGCCCGTGCGAACTGCGGTCAAGCGTCGGAAGGTACGCGGCGCTCGGCATCACGAGGGCGAAGGTCCGCCGAAGCTTTAAGAATGAAAGCCTCAAATCCGAATTCGTGTCGACTAGTCTACTGAGTCACAAATAACTTGCATAATACAGCGGGGTCGGCTTTACTCTCCGTATGAACTCATCAAAGCGGCGAGGTCGCCCACCAAAACGACAACTCCAACTATCCGAAG
>JACXTT010000227.1_pt1 | contig 91697 bp, 87 predicted proteins | sample 9270951 | NCBI WGS metagenome assembly JACXTT01 (sample SAMN15532306, study PRJNA645909) | rock metagenome | isolation source: weathered quartz diorite | place: Puerto Rico | collected 2017-06-21 | reverse complement strand
GAAGGCCGTCCCTCTGAAAAAGAAATCCTCACCTCGCGCCTCATTGACCGTCCCATCCGTCCGCTGTTTCCCGAAGGTTTCACCAACGAAGTCCAGATCATCGCCACCGTCATCTCGGTGGACCCGGATATTGATCCGGATATCGTCGCCATGATCGGCGCTTCGGCGGCGCTCAAGCTTTCGGGTGCGCCGTTCAACGGCCCCATCGGCGCCGTGCGCGTCGGCTACAAGGACGGCCAGTACTTGCTCAACCCGGGCAACAAGGATCTCGTCGATTCACAGCTTAACCTCGTCGTTGCCGGCACCGCGAAAGCGGTGTTGATGGTCGAATCCGAAGCGCAGCAACTGTCGGAAGAAGTCATGCTCGGCGCCGTTGTGTACGGCCACGAACAGATGCAGGCGGCCATCAAGGCCATCAACGAACTCGTCAAGGACGCCGGCGTGCAGCCCTGGGCTTGGCAACCCCCGGTCGAGGACAGCGCGCTCAAGAACACCTTGCAGACGGAATTCGGCCCGCTCATCGCCGAGGGCTATCGCATCAAGGAGAAGACCGCGCGTCAGGACCGTATCGCCGAGATCCACGAGATAGCAATCGGCAAGCACGCGGCCGAAGGCACGCCCGCGGGCACGAAGGAAAAAGTGCAGAAAATTATTGGCGACATCGAATACCGTACCGTGCGCGACAAGATTCTTTCCGGTGAACCGCGCATCGACGGACGCGACACGCGCACCGTGCGCCCCATCACCGTGCGCACCGGCCTGCTGCCGCGCACCCACGGTTCCGCGCTGTTCACCCGTGGCGAAACCCAGGCGTTGGTCGTCACCACGCTCGGCACCGGGCGCGACGCGCAGATCATCGACGCGCTGGAAGGCGAGCGCAAAGACCCTTTCATGCTGCATTACAACTTTCCCCCGTACTCGGTGGGCGAAGTCGGCCGCGTCGGCAGCCCCAAGCGCCGCGAGATCGGTCACGGTCGGCTGGCCAAGCGTTCCGTCGTGGCGGTATTGCCGGACATGGAAACCTATCCTTATGTTCTGCGCGTGGTGTCCGAAATCACCGAATCCAACGGCTCCAGCTCCATGGCCACCGTTTGCGGCGCCTCGCTGTCGATGATGGACGCGGGCGTGCCGATCAAGGCCCCGGTCGCGGGTGTGGCGATGGGCCTGATCAAAGAGGAAAAGCGCTTTGCCGTGCTCACCGACATCATCGGTGACGAGGACCATCTCGGCGACATGGATTTCAAGGTCGCCGGCACCACGAATGGCGTTACCGCCCTGCAGATGGACATCAAGATCGAAGGCATCAACAAGGAAATCATGGAAGTCGCGCTCAAGCAGGCGAAGGAAGGCCGGCTGCATATCCTGGGCGAAATGAGCAAGGCGATTTCCGCGCCGCGCGCCGAACTCTCCGAATACGCTCCGCGCATCATCGCCATCAAGATCAATCCGGAACGCATACGCGACGTCATCGGCAAGGGTGGCTCGGTTATCCGCGCGTTGTGCGAGGAGACCGGCTGCACAATTGATATTGAGGATGACGGCACGGTCAAGATCGCCTCGGCCGACAACGTCGCCGCCCAGGAAGCCGTGCGCCGCGTCAAGCAGCTCACGGCGGATATCGAGGTCGGCATGGTTTACGAGGGCAAGGTCGCCAAGCTCATGGACTTCGGCGCCTTCGTCACCATCCTGCCCGGCAAGGACGGCCTGGTGCACATCTCGCAGATATCGCGCGAGCGCGTCGAGAACGTCGGCGATAAATTAAAGGAAGGCGAGATCGTCAAGGTCAAGGTGCTGGAAGTGGACAAGCAGGGCCGCATCCGCCTGTCCATGAAGGCGCTGGAAGAAGAATCGGTCTCCTGAGTGTTTAATGCCTAAGCAGTAAAAAAGGGAGCTTTAGCTCCCTTTTTTATGCCGATGATTGTGTTGTCGGCCAAGCTTTACAGGAAGAGAATCGTCCATTAGCCTCTGAATCCAATCATGTCGATTGCCGGTCAAAACAAGAATAATGCACCGATGCTGAGTTTTCGCTTCCATCATGCCCGTTTGTTCATGGCATTGGCCTGTGTGTGTGCGTTGACGGCTTGCGGGACCATGAAGACCAGCCCTGGTGAGGATTCAGCGCCGGGGAGTTCCGGTACCCCAACCGATGCGACGGCGGAGCAACGCGATAACGCTAAAGACCCCTACGAGAGTTTCAACCGGGCGGTCTACAAATTCAACGAGCAGACGGACAGGTATGTCATGAAGCCGATCGCCAAGGGCTATCGCGCGATCATGCCCAAACCGGTCAGCAAGAGTATTTCGAATTTCTTCAGCAATCTATATGACCCGGCGAACATGCTGTACAACTTTTTGCAGGGCAAGCCGAAGGCGGGAGCGTCGGATTTGGGGCGTTTTCTCATCAATTCCACGATTGGCATCGTCGGCCTGTTCGACGTCGCAACCAAGATCGGGCTGGAAAAGCACAACGAGGATTTTGGCCAGACTCTGGCAGTGTGGGGCGTAGGCGACGGGCCTTATCTGGTGTTGCCGTTCTTCGGACCGAGCAACCTGCGCGATGCTCCGTCGTTGATCGTCGATTGGGAAACCTATCCTCCGAACCATATGAAAGACAGTGGTACGCGCGACAAAATGTTTGTCGTACAGGTGATCGATAAGCGCGCGCAACTGCTGGATGCCGGTGATATTCTCGATCAGGCTGCGGGATCTGACCCGTATGTTTTTGTGCGCGAAGCTTTCCGTCAGCGCCGTCTTAGCCAGATTTACGATGGCAATCCGCCGCAGGCCGCGCCGCCGCCGGGTCTGTTCGAGGATGACGCGCCGGCACCCAAATCGCCTTCCCCGCCAGCGCCCAAGGGCGTGTCTCCGTAAGCTATTTCAAAAACGTCGCGAGCGGCCGTCAGCCGGGGGAGGGTGAGGTGGACGTTCGTGCCGCCGAACGGGCCGCCAAGAATGGCGGCCTTGGACTTTCCCGCGGAGTTGGATAGTGCAGCGGGAAAGGAGCGCAGAACGCGCAGCAGTTTTTGAGATAGCTTTCAGTCGAGATAGTCGTAACCCATCAGATCGCCAGTGCTGGATAGCAAGATTTGACCGGGGCCCGGGTGATATCCGGTTTTCTGCGATGGAGACCCCCAATATTGGCAGCAATCAGGGTCGGGAAACAATGAGCTGGATCAGACTGCTGATTTTCAGCGGATTTTCCGGCCAAGGCCCTTCATTTCCAGCGATATCGAGGGTAAAATCGCGCCCTTTCTCGAACCTTGTACAGGCCCTGTCCGGCCGGCCGGGGCTTTTCAACGAAGTGAGGTAGATCAATGGTAACCATACGTCTGGCACGTGGCGGCGCGAACAAGCGGCCCTATTACCGCATCATCGTCGCTGACCGGCGTCGTGCGTTGAACGGCAACAACATCGAGCGCATCGGATTTTACAATCCGCTGGCGACCGCGAAGGAAATCAAGCTGCAGGTGAACATGGAGCGCGTGCAGTACTGGCTGGGCAAAGGTGCCAAGCCGACGGATCGTGTAGCGGATCTGCTGAAGCAGGCCGCCAAATCCTGAGATTATTGCGGCGGGATGTCGCCGCAATAATCGAACAAGATGTTTAAGATTTTTTGTTATTGACCCGGCACGTCCGGGAATATTGCAGGCACAATATTGTGTATACGGTCTATTTTGGTTCAGGAACGGCCGTGCCGGGTCAATAACATGTCCAACCCGTCACGCCCTGACGGCTTGGTGCATTTCGGCCGGATCACCGGCCTGTTCGGTGTGCAGGGTTGGGTCAAGGTTTTTTCCCATGCCCGCCCGCGCGAAGCGATCGTCGATTACTCGCCCTGGCTTGTGAAAACCACCGGAGACTGGCGCGAGGTGGTTGTCGAAGACGGGCGAGTGCAGGGCAAGGGCGTGGTGGTGAAGCTCACCGGCGTGGATGACCGCGATCAGGCGAGCCTCCTGATCGGCGCGGACATCGCGATAAAATTTTCGCAGTTACCGCCGCCGTCCAAAGGTGAATATTACTGGGCGCAGCTCGTGGGGCTGGAAGTCGTCAACCTTGCTGGAGAGCGTCTCGGCAAGGTCGACCGACTGTTCGAGACTGGCGCCAACGACGTACTGGTGGTACGCAACGGGAAAGAGCGATGGCTGCCGGCGACGGCGCATGTCATCCGCGAAGTGGATCTGGAAGCGGGCGTAATTCGGGCGGATTGGGACGCCGACTTCTGACCCATGCGAATTGACGTCATTAGTCTGTTTCCGCCGATGTTCGAGGCCGTGAGCGGTCACGGCATCACCGGACGGGCGGTCAAGAACGGATTGCTGACGCTGCGGGTGTGGAACCCGCGCGATTACACGGAAGACAAGCACCGCAGCGTGGACGACCGGCCGTATGGCGGCGGCCCGGGCATGGTGATGATGATTGAGCCGTTGACGCGCGCCATCCGCGCTGCGCGCGGCGAACAGACGAAAGCGGCGAAGGTGATTTACCTCTCGCCACAGGGCCGGCGGCTGGATCATGCCGCGGTGTTGGAACTGTCGAAGCGCGAGGGCATGATTCTTCTTGCCGGGCGTTATGAAGGCATTGACGAGCGCCTGCTCGAGACGGAAGTGGATGAGGAGTGGTCAATTGGCGACTACGTCCTTTCCGGCGGCGAACTGGCGGCGATGGTATTGATTGACGCCATAACGCGCCAGCTTCCCGGCGCGCTGGGCGACGAGGATTCGGCGCAGCAGGATTCCTTCGTGGACGGCCTGCTGGATTGCGAACATTACACGCGACCGGAAGAGCATGCCGGACAGAAAGTGCCGGAAGTGTTGTTATCGGGCGATCACGAAAAAATCCGCCGCTGGCGGCTGAAGCGATCGCTGGGACGAACCTGGTTACGTCGGCCGGATTTGCTGGAAAAGCTGACTTTAACGGACGAACAGCAGAGATTATTAGAAGAATTTAAAAAGGAATTGAATAAATCGGGAACCACAGATGAACACAGATAAACACGGATTAAGATCAAATATCTTTAATGTTTACTGAATCATCTGTGTTAATCCGTGTCCATCCATGGTTATAAGTATTATCTTTAAGATTCAGGAGTCGAAAAATGAGCAAGATCATGCAAGAACTGGAAACGCGAATGATGGCGGACAAAAAAGTCCCCGAGTTTGCCCCCGGTGACACCATTACCGTGCACGTGAAGGTGCAGGAAGGCGAACGCGAACGTCTCCAGGCCTTTGAGGGCATGGTTGTCGCGCGCCGCAACAGCGGTTATAACTCCTCCTTCACGGTACGCAAGACTTCCTACGGCGAAGGCGTGGAGCGCGTATTTCCGCTGTACAGCTCGGCCATCGCCAAGATCGAAGTCAAGCGCAAAGGCGACGTGCGCCGCGCGAAGCTCTACTATCTGCGTGATCTCGCTGGCAAGGCGGCTCGAATTCGAGAGAAGGTCTGATTCAGCTTTCGGCTGTCAAAAAAGGCCGGTGTCGGGAGACACCGGCCTTTTTATTTTCTGACTGGTATGCGTGCGCGGGTCCGTGGATAATGAAGCCATGCGGTATGGGAGAGTATCCAAAGCCAGGGATTACGACGCGGTCGTGGCCACGCCCGTCGGCCGGTTAGGGATCGTGGTGCAGGACGGCTCCCTGGTGGATGTGAACTTTCTCGGCAAGTCTGCCGCCTTGCGGGCCCCGCGCACGGAGTTGACCCGCCGGGCCTGTCGTCAGATTCGATCCTATTTCAGCAATCCCCGTCATGCTTTCCACATTCCGCTGAAGCTGTCGGGCACGTCGTTTCAGCAGCGTGTGTGGCGCGCGTTGCGGCGCATTCCCGCGGGTCGGACGCTCAGCTATGGTGTGCTAGCGAAAAAACTCGACACCTCGGCACGTGCCGTGGGCAACGCCTGTCGCGCCAATCCCGTTCCCATCATCATTCCTTGCCACCGCGTCGTGGCCTCGAATGGGCTTGGCGGTTTCATGGGCAAGCGCTCAGGCTCTCCACTGAGTATGAAGCACTGGCTGCTGGAGCATGAGCGCGGGCAATAAGGACCTTATCGAACGTTTTTGCGACGCCCTGTGGTTGCAGGAAGGGTTGAGCGCCAACACGCTCGAAGCTTACCGGTGCGATTTGGAGGGACTGGAGCGCTGGTTTACCAAACGCGGTACCGCGCTGGCATCGGCCGCGCGTGCGGATATTCTGGAATATCTTTCGAGCAGTGTCAGCAAGGGCGCGCGTCCGCGCACCACGGCGCGCCTGCTTTCCAGCCTGCGCCGGTTTTACGGTTATCTGATGCGCGAGGAAAAAATAAAAACCGACCCCACGGCACTGATCGACTCACCCAAGCTCGGCCGTCCGCTGCCCAAATCGCTGTCCGAAGAACAGGTCGAAAAACTGCTGGATTCGCCGGATGTCACGAAACCTCTCGGTTTGCGTGACCGCGCCATGCTGGAAACACTCTACGCCACCGGCCTGCGCGTGTCGGAACTGGTGGGGTTGACGCTGTCGCAGGTCAGTCTGACGCAGGGCGTGATCCGGGTCATCGGCAAGGGCGACAAGGAACGGCTGGTGCCGCTGGGCGAGGAAGCGATCTCGTGGATCAGCCGCTATCTCGCCGAAGGCCGGCCGAAGCTGGTGAAAAGCCGCTCAACCGACGCGCTCTTCACCACCGCCCGCGGCGGCCCCATGACCCGTCAGGCCTTCTGGCACAACCTCAAGACCCACACCCGCAAGGCCGGCATCGAACCCAAGAAACTCTCCCCCCACACCCTGCGCCACGCCTTCGCCACGCACCTGCTCAACCACGGCGCGGATTTAAGGGTTGTCCAGATGCTCCTCGGCCACGCCGACCTCTCCACTACGCAGATTTACACGCATGTTGCGCAGGCGAGGCTGAAGACGCTGCATGAGCAGCATCATCCGAGGGGATAAAGAAACTACGAGAGAATCCCCGGCGGACAATATCCGCCGGGGAGATAACGATTACTGACCGACGCAAATCTTGTCCACTTGGTCATACCAGCGGGCGTTGGACGGACATGTAGAGTCATAAACAGCCGTATGCTTATGACCGTCGCTGGCTGTTACTGTTGTCTGGTCTGCGCCGTTTGCCGAAGCGAAGTTAGTATCGACGGTACTCGGATTCCCATCCGTATCCGGGATATGTTCCCAAAGATACGGTGCATGAATGTGTCCGAGGCCATCTACATTATTGACTCTAGTAACAGTTCCACCAACTCCTGTTCTTAGGTTATAGGCAGATGCATTTGCATGAATCATTCCTCCCGTTGATGCTTTTAATGCGACGACAGGTTTGGCGAGATCACTCAACACGTCAATTCCGGTACCGTGTATATGTATCGTGCCGTTATTTATTGCAGCCGCGGCCGCGATATCTTGTGATGTCGAAGCCGGTCCAGTCAACAATACCCGAATAACACCGCCATAAAAATGAATCTCGCTGTGAGGTCCATTCGATCGTAGCGCATTGGCCTTCGCGCCGGTCTTGTTCGTGTTGATCGTGACTTCAGAACCTATGAACCAATCCTCCGCACAGGTTGACTCGTATGCTCCAATGGCATTACCAGAATTGTTGCTGACAATTCTGGAACCGATCCAGTAATGAGCGCCTCGGACCCCAGAGGTTGGGCACGTAGTGACTCCGTCGTTCCATCCATAGTTATTCGTAAACATTTCAATATCTTGCCAAAGGGACGTGCCTGTCCCAACCCAGTCGATTCCACCGAACCCACCTGAGAACGGGCCTATCGTCATGTTTTGGAATGTCATAGAAGTACAGTCGCGAAGCTCCACGCTATATGGACCCCAATCACTGTAGGTTCCAATGGTTGTATTTCTCCGACCGGTTCCTCGATATGTAATAAATCCTGTAAATGGACTGCTACAAGAAAGAAGCACAGATGAGAAATTACCTGGACCGATTTCAACGACCAAGGGAATTGAACTGTTAGGCATACGCGTGTTTGTGATCCAATCGGTTACGGCGTCCATGTCTGTGAAGCAGTTATTAAGCGTGCCTCCCGAACCGTCATTACATGATGCTCGTAACAACACGACAGATGCCGCTGGATCGATTGCTGCCGATACATTGAATGAAGTGAAACCTAGAGCTGCTAAAGCTATTGCAGCAAATCTCCTAAAACGATTCATTTTTATGTCTCCTTTCCGTGGTTGTTAATAGCTTGTTTTATCCGGAGCGATCCTTCCTGCGGTCTTTCTGCGGTGAAAGAGGAAGCAAAAGAGAAACTTTATACTGTCGGGAGAATCGGCAGACCGGACCGCATAAGTCTCGGCTAGCCTCTAACTACGTGTCAAGGTCGAAAACTGCAACGCGTGTGCGGAATATGGGATGCGGCGAGACTACGCTTAGCTGTTGATCATCGCCGAAGGCGACACAAAAATGAAAAAGCCACCCAAAAGCGGCTTTTGTGTACCCCTCTCCTTAATCCTCTCCCCCAAGGGGAGAGGAGAAATATTAATGATAAGCCGACCGATCAATCTGCTCGTGATCAACATCCACATCAAACACCTCCACCCCCGGTACGCGCTTGTAACCGAGGACGAGGGCGAGCTTGTGGATGAGAGTCTTCCAGTTAAGGGAGTTGACGCGGCGGCGCAGGACGTCGTTGATCTCGAGTGTCAGTTTTTCCTGTTCTGTTTCCAGCGCCGGCAGCTTGTGGAAATAACGTAGCGAAAGCCAGAAGTACGCCACCGGTAGCAGCTTGATAACCAGATTCGCGTCCGCCGTAGCCAGCCAGATGACGATGAAGCTGACGCCGGCAAAAATGAAGAACAAACCGTAACGGACGGCCTTGGCGTACTCGTCGCGATTGCGCTCCATGTTTTCGCGCAGTCGCCGTTCGGCATTGCGCGAGGCGATGGAATGCGCATAATGGATGTCGCGGAACATGCTCAATATCTTGAGCATGCGCTCGCTGTGGCGCCGGTTGTCGATGGAAAATGAATCCAGCGCCGATTGCAGGCTTTCGCGGAACTGGCGGTAGGTCGGTGTGGGCGTCGGTTCCTTGTAGCGGTCGACACTGTGATTGATCAGGTAGCGCAGTTCCAGCACGTGCGCGATCTTCATCGGAAAGCGCAAGCTGATGAACTTGGTGTAAAACGCGTTAAAACTGTCCGGCGTCAGGTTTATCCCGGAAAAATCCTGCGCCTGCTCCCGCCGTTGAGCCCGTTCTTTTTTTCGTTTGCTCATGGTTTTTATAATGGATGGAAAAAAGCGTTCTGTATCCTGCCCCGTTTTCACGCTGGAACTGTCCTGTAGTTCTAGTGGAAACTAGGATAACGGATAAAGCCGGGGGTTTCTACTGAGGAGCCGGGGCCCCGGGGGAGTACGCGACTCAACTATTACCCAGCATGTTCCGCAGATTGGCGAGATAGGCGTCGGCGCGGCCCAGCATGGCCTGTGGGTCCAGCTCGCGGTCCGGTTCCTCCCACTTGAGGTCGTCCGGTGGCAATTCCTTGAGAAAACGGCTGGGTTCGCAAAGGATGACCTCGCCGCCGCGCTTGCGCCGGTCGACGAAGGAGAATGTCAGCGTCTGACGCGCGCGCGTCATGGCCACGTAGGCGAGACGGCGTTCTTCTTCCACGCCGGCTTCTGACTGGCTCTGATGATGCGGCATCAGGCCTTCCTCCATGCCGACGATAAAGACATGCGGAAACTCCAGGCCCTTGGCGGCGTGCACGGTCATGAGTGACACCAGATCGCCTGGATTTTCCTGGTCGCCCTTGTCGAGGATGCCCGAGAGGGTGAGCCGCGCGACCAGGTCGCTGAGCGTCATGTCTTCTTCCTGGCGCGCCAGACGCTGAATCCAGCTCACCATTTCCAGCACGTTTTCCATGCGCCGTTGCGCGATTTTTTGATCGTTGCAGGTGTCCTTGAGCCAGGCTTCGTAATGCAGGTCGGTTAGCATGTCGCACACGAGCTTGCCCGGCTCCTCATCTTCCGACTTGGTGATCATTTCCATCAGCCAGTGCGTGAAGCCGCGCAGCGTTGTTTCCTGACGCGCGGTAAGCTTCTTGTCGATGCCGGGATCCATGGACGCCTGCAACAGACTCGTGTTGAGTTCGGCGGCATGCGCGGAGAGCTGTTCCAGCGTGGCCGGGCCGATTTCGCGCCGCGGCGTGTTGATCACGCGCATGAAAGCGTTGTCATCGCCGGGGTTGCACAGCAGGCGCAGATAGGCCATGACATCCCTGATCTCGGTCTTGTCGAAGAACGACGTCCCGCCGCTCAGGAAATACGGAATACGCCGCTCGCGCAACACGCGTTCGAGCACGCGCGACTGATTATTCTCCCGAAACAGGACGGCGTAATCCCGAAAATCGGTATTGTTTTTGAATTTGTGGTGCAGCAATTCGGAGATGACCCGCTCGGCCTCGTGTTCGTCGCCGCGTGCCCTCAGCACGCGCAGCGGCTCACCGTAATCGCGTTCGCACCACAACGACTTTTCAAAAATATGGGAGTTATTCGCAATCAGGGCGTTGGCCGCCTTGAGAATACGCCCGCTCGAACGGTAGTTCTGTTCGAGTTTGATTACCTTCAGCAGCGGGAAATCCTGTTGCAGTTGTTTCAGGTTCTCCGGATGCGCTCCGCGCCAGGTATAAATGGACTGGTCGTCGTCGCCCACGACGGTGAGCGCGCCACGATGGCCGGCCAGCAGTTTGACGAGCTCGTACTGACACAGATTCGTGTCCTGGTATTCGTCCACCAGCAGGTAACGCAGGCGCCGTTGCCATTCCTCCAGTATCTCCGGGCGATCCTGGAGCAACCGCACCGGTTTGAGAATGAGGTCGTCGAGATCCATGGCGTTGTAGGCCTGGAGGTGACGTTCGTATTCGCCATACACACGCGCCGCCACGTCCTGGATGGATTCGCCGCCGGCCGCGAGCGGTGCTTCCGCCGGCGACACCAGATTGTTTTTCCACATCGAGATCTGATATCGCACGGCCTCGGCAGGGTTGTTCTTGCCGGAGTACTGCCCGCGCAGCAGCTTGCCGAGCAATGCCTGACTGTCTTCGCCGTCGTAAAGCGAGAAGCCTGGCCGGTAACCGATCTCGCTCAGTTGCTCGCGCAGGATTTTCAGGCCGAAGGCATGGAAGGTCGATATGAGCAGTTCCTTGCTGTAGGCACCGTTCATCAGGTCGGACACGCGCGACTTCATTTCGCGCGCGGCCTTGTTGGTGAAAGTGACGGCGACGATATTGCGCGGGGCGATGCCGTAGTCGCGGATGAGCCAGGAGATTTTGCGGGTGATGACGGAGGTCTTGCCGCTGCCTGCGCCTGCCAGTACCAGCAGGGGGCCATTGACGTACTGCACGGCCGCTTTCTGTTGCGGGTTCAGTTTAGGCAATTCCGCTGGATCGTGATTGGAAATGTCATAACTGGGCGGACATTCTAACCTTATTTCACCGCCGTTTGAAAGATAAGTTTCCGAAAAAAATTATCTTCACGCCAGTTGCTCAAGAAAGTTTTTCATGCGCTCCCGCACCACGGCGGGTTTGTCAAGCCGCTGGCCGATGAGCTTCAAGGTTGCATGCCTTTATCCTTGAGCGCTCCGGGGTCTCCAACCCCAGCGCCCGGGCCGCCGTCCGGCCCCGGGTCGTCTCGCCTGGCCCATGTCGTTGTGGCCGGGGATAAAGTCTCAAGTTTGATTGGTGTTCTTGGCGTCTTGGTGGCTAAACGAATATAGTCTGTGCCAAAGCATGACCCATCGAATTATTTTTGTCCCAGGGAAGAGTCCCAAGCCGCCCGCGGAAGAGCACCGGCGTCAGTTGTTGCGCAGCCTGCTCCGGGGTGTCGAGCGCGCCGACCCCGCGGTGGCGCTGGAGATCGAACGTGATCCCGGTGCCTTCCAGCTCATTTCCTGGAATCCGCTCTACTATCAAAGCTACAAACCGCTGGACGAGGACCTGCCGTGGATCGATGCATTGCTGAAACAGGCCGGCCCGACCCAGGAAGATGTGCAGGAGGCGCTATCGTTGCGTCGCCGGTTCGTCCGCGCGCTTTATACCGTGGCGGACCTGTTTCATTTTCTCATACCGTTACTGCCGGACCCGGCCGTGAAGGGTACGATCTGGGAGACCGCGCGTTACTTCAGCAACGACGGGGGTATCGGCCAGCAGGTGCGCGAGTTACTCAAGGTGCCACTGCGCAAAATGCTGGCGGAGGACAATCGTATCCTTATCATTGGCCACAGCATGGGTTCCGTGATTGCCTATGACAGCCTGTGGGAATTGACACACATCGAGAAGAATCCCGGCCGGGTCGATCTCCTCACGCTGGGCAGCCCGCTCGGGATGCGCTTCACGCAGCAGCGCCTGCTGGGAGTGCGCGAAAAAGGGACGCAGCGTTATCCCCACAATATCTGGCACTGGAGCAACATGACCGCGCACGGCGACCTCACGGCCCTGGACCCCATGGTACGCGATGATTTCAAGGCCATGCTCGAACTGGGCGTGGTTGAATCGATCACCGATGTGGATGGCGGTCTCTTCAATTATTTTCGCAACGCGCAGGGGCTGAACGTGCATCGTTCATATGGCTATCTCGTTAATCCCCGGGTGGGCGAGGAGATCGCAAGCTGGTGGAAAGAGGGTGGATAAAATGAAGCTGGCTATGCGGTGGAAACTCGCCACGCTCCTGACGCTGAGTCTTTGCTGGCTTGGGCCGGTTTCTGTCGTCATGGCGGAGGCCGACAGACTTCCGGAACCGGTGGCGACGGCGCTGAAGCGCCATGGTTTTCCAACCCGCGGCCTGAGTCTCTATGTGCATGAAATCGGTCAGGACGAGCCGGTATTGTCCGTGGCAGCCGATGTGCCGCGCCATCCTGCTTCGACCATCAAGCTGCTCACCACGCTGGTGGCGATCGAGGAACTGAGCCCGGCCTGGCGTTGGAAGACCGAGGCCTACGTGACTCAACCCGTGCGTGACGGGCATTTGGCGGGTGATCTTTACCTTAAAGGTTACGGCGACCCCTATCTGGTTATCGAACATTTCTGGCGCTTCCTGCGCGCGCTGCGCGCCGCGGGTCTAGAAACCATCGATGGCAATCTGGTTCTCGACCAGAGCTACTTTGCGCGCGAAGCGGGCGATGCGGCCGATTTCGATAACGAGCCGTTGCGTGCCTACAATGTCTTGCCGAATGCCTTGCTGATCAATTTTCAGGCGGTGAATTTCCGTTTCTTCCCTTTGCCCTTTGACAAGCGCGTACAGATTATTGCCGACCCGTTGCCGGCGAACGTCGAACTGGAGAATCGCGTGGTGCTGGCCGATTCCGTGTGTCGCGGCTGGGCACGCCGCCTTGACATGAAGGTACGACATGAAAAGGACCGGACCCGCGTCATCTTCGGCGGCAGCTATGAAGCCGACTGCGGGGACAACGAACTGTTCCGCGTTGTCTCCGAGCCAGCGCCTTATATCCTCGGCATGTTCCGCGCGCTGTGGACAGAGCTCGGCGGGCGTTTCGAGGGCGAAGTGCGTGAAGCCACGGTCCCGGCCGGGGCACAGCTGCTGGTCACGGTGAATTCACCGCCACTGGCCGATATCATTCGTTCCATTAACAAGTACAGCAACAATGTCATGGCGCGTCAGTTGTTGCTCACGCTGGGCGCTGAAAAGGCCGGTGCGCCTGGCACGACGGACAAGGGTATTCAGGCGGTGCGCGACTGGCTCAAGCGTCGCCATTTGATCTTTCCGGAACTGGTACTGGAGAACGGGGCGGGGCTTTCACGCGAAGAGACGATCTCCGCGCGGCATATGGGTCAACTATTGTTGGCCGGTTGGCGCAGTCCGTACATGCCGGAATACATCTCCTCGCTGCCTCTCGCGGCCATGGACGGGACCTTGCGTCGGCGATTTAACGACGCCGCGCTCGAAGGTCAGATGCATCTCAAAACCGGCAGTCTGAATGATGTGCGCAGCGTGGCCGGCTATGTACTGGACCGCGCCGGCCGGCGCGTAGTAGTGGTTTGCCTGCATAATCATGCCCGGGCCGACACGGCGGCGGGGGAGGCGGTGCAGGAGGCGGTGTTTAAATGGGTCCATGAACGGCCTTGAGATATCAACACTGGACAGTCCTTATGGTATGGTCAATCCTTGAGTTTTGGGCTGTCACGACGGACGCATACTATGACGACCAAATACGTTAACGCGGTAATCTCGGAAGAGAACAACGAAAACAGCCTGCCCGTGCTGGACGGCACGCTTGGCCCCAGCGCCGTGGATATCCAGACGCTGTACGCTCGCAACAACCTGCTTGCTTTCGATCCCGGCTTCCGTTCCACCGCTGCCTGCAAGAGCGCGATCACTTTTGTCGATGGTGACAAGGGCGTCCTGCTTTACCGTGGTTACCCTATCGAGGATCTGGCCGAGCACAGCGATTTCATCGAGGTGGCCTATCTGCTGATGAACGGTGAGCTTCCGACGCCGGCGCAGCGCAAGCAGTTCGACCTGTCCATCGGCAGCCACAACATGCTGCACGAGCAGGTGCTGTCCTTTTATCGCGGGTTTCGCCGTGACGCCCATCCCATGGCGGTCATGGTAGGGGTGGTGGGGGCGCTGTCGGCGTTCTATCACGATGTCATGAATATCCGCGACGCCAACGATCGCCAGCTGGCCGCCACGCGTCTCGTCGCCAAGATGCCGATGCTGGCGGCGGCCAGCTATACCTATTCGATCGGACGCCCGCAACGCTATCCGAACAACCGGCTCGACTACGCCTCGAACTTCCTGCAGATGATGTTCGGTTCACCGGCCCAGGAGTACGTCGTGGATCCGGTTCTGGCCCGCGCGCTCGACGTGATTTTTATTTTACACGCCGATCACGAGCAGAATGCCTCGACCTCTACCGTGCGGTTGGCCGCCTCCAGCGGCGCTAATCCTTTTGCCTGTATCGCCGCCGGCATCGCCTCCTTGTGGGGACCGGCGCACGGCGGGGCGAACGAGGCCGTGCTCAAGATGCTGATGGAGATCGGCTCGGTCGAGAACATTCCCAAGGCCATCGATCGCGCCAAGGACAAGGGCGATTCTTTCCGCCTCATGGGTTTCGGTCACCGCATCTACAAGAACTTCGACCCGCGCTCGCGGGTTATCCAGACGCAGGCCAAGAAGGTGTTGGCGCATCTGGGCAAGGACGACCCGCTGCTGGATATCGCCATGCGGATGGAAGAAATCGCGCTCAAGGACGGATATTTCATCGAGCGCAAGCTGTATCCGAACGTGGATTTCTACTCCGGCATTCTGCTGCGCGCCATGGGTTTCCCCATGAACATGTTCACCGCCGTGTTCGCGGTTGCGCGCACTGCCGGCTGGACCAGCCACTGGCTCGAGCTGCAAGGCGAATCCCACGGCATCGACCGCCCGCGCCAGATTTACGTCGGCAAGACGCTGCGGCATTATCCGAAGAAAAAATAAACCTTCATCGCGGAACGGACGAGTTATCCATGCTTGGTTTTATCCGGACCAGAAAGGACCCTGCCATGTACAAATATGCCTTGCTCATGCTTGCCGGTTTCGCGCTGAGTGGCTGTGCCGCCTATACGGCAACGTCCGGTCAGGTGGTGATCAAGGACGACACCGGCGTGGCCGACATCCGCATCGAGGCACGCGACCGCGCCATCATCGATGATTACTACAAAAAATCATATAAAAACAAAAAAGGCCTGCCACCGGGTTTGGCGAAGCGCAACGGCAATCTCCCGCCGGGCTTGGCCAAGCGCGACCGGTTGCCACCCGGACTTCAGGGCGATCCGTTACCTTCCGATTTGGAGAAACAGCTTGCAAAACTGCCTTCGACCTACCTACGTGTCCGCATCGGTCAGGATATCGTCCTGATGGACCGGAAGACGCGCGTGGTTTTCGATGTCATTTACGGCATCGCACGCTGATTGCACCTGAACTGAAGATTCTCCTGTTTAGTTAATCGTGCAATTCCTGTCTTGTTGCAGGTTTATCGCGCCGCTACGCAGCGGGAGCCGTCTGTCACCACGATTTCCTCCAGCGGGGCAGGTTTGGCGATAGCATAGCCTTGGGCGTAATCCACGCCGAGTTTTCGCAAAGCCTCCAGAATATCGTTATTTTCCACAAACTCCGCGATGGTCTGGATTCCGATGACATGGCCGATCTGGTTGATGGCTTCGACCAGGCTGCGATCGATAGGATCGTTCATCATGTCTCTGACAAAGCTGCCATCGATTTTCAGATAGTCCACTTTGAGGTTTTTCAGGTAGGCAAATGAACTCAGACCGCTGCCGAAATCATCCAAGGCGAACCGGCAACCCATACCCTTGAGCACGCTGATGAAGTGAGAAGCCTTGACAAGATTGGCAACGGCCGCGGTTTCCGTGATTTCAAAACAGACACGATCCGGATTGACTCCCGACAGATCCAGCTGCCGGGTGACGAAATCGAGGAAGGTATCGTCGCATAACGATTGCCCCGACAGATTGATGGTGCACACCCAGTCGCAGTCGCTGGAGCATTGAGCGCCCAGCAATTTAAAGCTGTTGCGTATTACCCAACGGTCAATGTCAGGCATCAGGTTGTAACGTTCGGCCGCCGGTATAAATGCCATCGGCGGAACTAGCTTGCCTTCCTCGTCCAACAGCCGAATCAGCAACTCCCTGTGCATCTCAAGGCCGCTGCTTGGATTCAACGGGACGATGGGTTGATAGTAAAGACAGAAACGATTTTCATCGATGGCCCGGCGAATGCGCGATACCCACTGCATTTCACCGCGCCGTTGCTTGAGCTCATTGTCGTCGAGCTGATACATGTGCACCTGGTTGCGGCCCTTGTCTTTTGCGGCATAACAGGCGACGTCGGCGGTGCTGAGAACCTCCGAGACGTTTTGACTATCCCCACCTATGGCGACGAGTCCGATGCTGACGCCGGTTTCAAAGCTATGGTCCCCCCAGAGGAACCTGAAGTCTTTTAATGCCCGGCACAAGGACTCGGCCACGGCCGGCGCGCGTTGCGGATCACAATACTTGAGCAAGACGCCGAATTCATCGCCGCCCAGCCGGGCCAACACGTCCGTGTCTCGGACTTTGCTGCGCAGAAGGCCGGCCACTTGGCGCAGCAGTTCGTCGCCCGCCACATGCCCGCAGGTGTCGTTGACGATCTTGAATTGGTCGAGGTCGAGATAACACAAGACATGTTGACGGTTCTCGTTCTTGGCGCAGATCAAGGCATCGTGCAGCTGTCGTTCAAACTCGGCTCGATTGATCAGATTTGTCAGGGCGTCGTGGCTGGCCTGATAGGACAATTGCTGTGTCAGTTTGCGCGATTGCCCAACGTCATGGAACACCATCACCGCGCCGATGATCTTGCCCGAGTGATCGCGAATGGGCGCTGCGGAATGGGCAATCGCCAGTTCCTGGCTGTCGCGCTGCGCCAAAACGGCGTGATCCGCCAGGGCCACGACGACACCGTCGCGAAGACTCCTCGCCACCGGATTTTCTACGGGCTGGCGGCTGGATTCGTCGATCAGATTCATGATTTGCCACAGCGGCAGGCCACGGGCCTCCGGCAGTGTCCAACCGGTGAGTTTCTCGGCCACCGGATTGAAATACTCGACATGGCCGGAGGCATCGGTGGTGACTACGCCATCGCCGATCGAGTGCAAGGTCACCTCGGCGCGTTCTTTTTCATGGAACAACGCGGCCTGCTGTGTCAACAATTGGTCCAGCGCCTGGTTGATGAATTTCGCCAGGAATCCGAATTCATCTTCGCGTTTATCGTTAAAGCGTTGTGTGACTTCGCCTGCGGAAAAAGCCTGGGCCGTGGTGAGCATGGCCGTGAACGGCCCGGTCAACAGCTGCTGCAACACCCACACCAATCCCAAACCGAAGACAAGCAGCACGATACCCATGGACATCAGCATATCGCGGCGCTGTTTGGTGATGGCTTCTTCCAGGGAAGGAAAATATATGGAAATCCCCACGTTATGCGCGACCATATTTATCTCGCGCAATCTGACCGTCAGGTCTGGGTTTGCCTCTCCGGATACCAACATCTGTTTGTCGAGATGGATCTGGATACCGCGCACTGCCAGCGTCTCGCGCAACCGATCTAATTCGGCCTGGAGCCCCGGAAGCGAATAGACGGGATTGTTGTCCAGGTAATAGTCCAATTGATACGCGATCCTGTCGGAATCCGCTTCATAGCTTTCCGCCAGTTTGTGTTCCTGACCGTTGAGCATCCACACGGCTATTGCCGACCCGAAAAGGGCCAGCCCCCAAAAGACGAGTACGGTAATTTTTACCGGTAAATTGGACCAGGAGGTTCGCGAAAGCGGTTCCTTGATGTTACTTTTCATCTGGTATTACCATTCTGGCAGATCAAATTATCGGAAACCGAATTTTCTCAAGGTCATGATCATCGGGCAGATACCGCTAATCCCCGCCGCCACGAGGGCGAATCCGACAAACCAGGTGACGATCCAGAGTTGTTTGTAGAACAAGACATACGATAGCGTCAGGAGTAGCACCAGTACCAAACGCAGCGCACGTTCCGCATCAAAATTAAGACGTTGGCGGCATCCTCCATCGGTGCTTGACTTGCTTTGAATGCTTCGGCCGCCGTATCGTAAACGCGATACGATCGTGGTTAGCTTCTGGTTGGCCACCACCTCGAAAGCCAGCCAGGCAATCAATCCGTAGATGCCGGGTTTCAAGTCGAAACACAGCGCTACGACGATAATAAGACCGATGAGAAGATGAAAGACACGTTCGGACATAGTCAGGTTATTTCGCGGTCGATTTCATTATTTGAAGTGAGTTTTCGAAAACCGATGGATTTACTCCTATGCATTGACAGAGCTAGCTTTAGGCGATGATCTGAATCCCAATTTTTCCAGGAACAACAGCATGGGACAGATACCGCTCAAGCCCGCCACGGCCAGTGCAAATCCTGCAAACCAGGGGAATAGCCACAGTTGTTGACCAAATATGACATAGGTCACGAGCAGCACTCCGGAAAACATCAGACGCAAGGCGCGCTCGGCTTCGAAACTGAACTTGTATCCGCAGGAGTGCCCATTGCCCGTCGGTTGGCTAGTTTCTGCCATGCCATAGCGGAGACGCGAGACCAGCAGGGGAATGCGCCAATTCGTGATGGCCTCAAAAACCATCAAGGCAATCAGCCCGTACATTGCTGGTCTTGAGTTCAAATAGAGAATGCCTAACAGCGAGAGACCGATGATGAGACGATAGGCCCGTTCTGTCATTTTGTGCTCCTCGAAATTATGAGTTGCGTTTGGGTGACTTAACTCTTAATTGAGTGCAATAACCGCGCCAGGGAGATAATTCGGTGCTCCCATCATGCCGGGGTACGCAGAAGTCCCTGTTTTATATTGCCAAGATACATCGGCTTCGACCCATTATCGGGACCTGTCGGGCCAGATAGCTTGAAAACGAAGGGGGAAGGCTTGCGCACCGGGCACCAAAAAAATGCGCTCTACGGGCAGCACGACTATCTGGCGAGGCGCGCAACCAATGCTGGCAAGAATGAGCTATTCACGGTATTCACTCAAAACGTTTCATGCTTCGCTGCAGGAGTGAATGCATACGGCCCCATCCTTGTGCCCCGAGCGGGTACGCAGGTTCACCGATGGAGTCAGCACAAATCAGTGTGACGCGCGAAAGCGTTGTGTCAGCGCCCGGCGCTTTTCATAAGCTTCGCGTGCGATCGCCACGTCTTCCAGGAAATAGGGAAGTTCTTCGAGCAGCAGCGCCTGTGGGCCGTCTACCAGCGCCTTGGTGGGTGCCGGGTGAAAATCCACGAGGACCATATTGGCGCCGGCAATCACGCCCTGCGCGGTGACATGCGAGATATCGAGCATGCCATCGGGCGCCACATCGCGCGTGCCAACCGAATGTGAGGGATCGAGGCACACCGGCATGCGCGTCAGGCGTTTGATCACCGGCACGTGCGCGAAGTCCACGAAGTTGCGATGCGGATCGCCCATGTTGGTTTTCATACCACGCAGGCCAAAGACGATATTGCGGTTGCCTTCGCTCGCGAGGTATTCGGCCGCATTCAGCGATTCCTCCAGGGTAATGCCGAAGCCGCGCTTGAGCAGCACCGGCAGCTCCCGTTGACGCCCGACGATCTTGAGCAGTTCGAAATTCTGGGTGTTGCGCGTGCCGATCTGGATCATGACGCCTGTGGGCTTGCCGGTTTTCTCCAGGGCCTCGCGGATTTCATCGAGATGCGAATCGTGGGTGATCTCCATGGCGATCACCTTGATGCGGTACTTGCCGGCCAACTCGAACACCCATGGCAGACATTTCTTGCCATGACCCTGAAACGAATATGGGTTGGTGCGCGGTTTGTAAGCACCCATGCGCGTGCACACCTGGCCGTTGTCACGCAGTGCTTTCAGCATCATCTCGACATGCGGCGGATTGTCCACGGCGCACAGACCGGCGAAGACATTGAGGTTGTCCTGACTGAATTCGACGCCGTTGTATTCGAAGCCCGTCGGCCGGCGATCGTCCCGATGACGTCCGAGTATGCGGTATTCCTCTGAGATACGAACTACGCGCTCCACGCCCGGCAGGCTTTCGATTTCGGTTTTGTCGAGCGAGGCGGTGTCGCCGATGAGATAAATTTCCGTGAGTGTCTGCTGCGTGCCGATTTCCTGGTGGACGCGTGTTTTAATGTTCGGTTTATGCGCCAGAAAGTCGAGAATCTGCCGGTATTCCGGAGTCTTCTCGCCCAAGTTGGGTTTGAGGATAACGATCATGCGACTTTTCCTTTATTATTCGGTGCGGCTCAAGGCTTGGCATTTTAACAATTAAACCGTGAAAGATATGTTTACAATGAGTCTCAACGCCGTATGAGCTTGAAAGCCGTCAAATCCCCGCCCTATGCCCTGGATCGTACCACTCTGGAACGCGAGGTTCGCGTGGATACCTATCGCGCCTCCGGCCCTGGTGGACAGCACGTCAACCGCACCGAGTCGGCGGTGCGCCTGACCCATGCGTCCTCGGGGGTGGTGGTGACGGCCACGGAGAACCGCTCCCAGATCCGCAACCGCGAGGTCGCTTTCGAGCGCCTTGTGCATAAATTGCGTGCATTGAACCGCGTGCCCAAACCGCGCAAGGCCACCCGCATCAGCCGGGGCGTGAAGGAGCGCCGGCTGGCCACCAAGAAGCATCGTGCCTCCCTGAAACGCCAGCGGTCCCGCCGCGAGGAGGAAATGTAGCCCTGTTCGCAACGCTCGCTCGTCTTGCCATGACAAGGTAGCCCTACTCGCTCCGCTCGTTCGTCTTGCCTTAATTATTAGGGTTTGCCCAAGCGTTTCTCGGCGGAATTGTGACTCGCTACATCCCTATAGCTCGCCCCTTTAGGGGGGGCGCTAAAGCGCGTCCAATTCTGCTCCTGGCAGAATTGTCTTGTCCGGGGAGTTGACGTAGGATGTTTTTACGCCAGCCCCGACCGCAGGGCGGGCGGTTTTGGTTCCATATAAGAAAGGGGGATGTATGCAGACCGGTACCGTGAAGTGGTTCAACAACGCGAAGGGTTATGGTTTTATCACCCCGAGCGACGGCAGTGAGGATGTGTTTGTGCATTTTTCCACTATCGAAGGAGATGGATACAAAAGTCTGAACGAGGGGCAGCAGGTCGAGTTTGAACACACTCAGGGACCGAAGGGCAAGCAGGCCACGCGCGTTATCCCCCGCTGAAAAAAATACGAACAGACGTCATCATTATTTTCTGTTTTCCGGCCCCGTGCATGCACGGGGCTTTTTGTTGATCCGTCATTAAAGCCGATTTTCGTCATCTATAAATATGTCGCATGAGACCTTAAGCGAGCTGATCAGGAATTATGGCTATCTGGCTATTCTGATCGGGACATTTCTGGAAGGAGAGACGATTCTTCTCCTCGGTGGTCTCGCCGCGCACATGGGATATCTGGAATTACCGTGGGTGATGGTTATGGCCTTTAGCGGCAGCTTCGCCGGCGACCAGCTGTATTTTTACATTGGCCGGCATTACGGACCGAAAATCATCGCCAAGCGTCTTTCATGGCAGGAAAGCGCCGAGAAGGTATACCGGCATCTGCACCGTCATCAAAATCTTCTGATTCTTTCTTTCCGGTTCTTCTATGGCTTGCGCAACGTCACCCCGTTTGCCGTCGGCGCGGCGCGTATTTCACGCGCGCGTTTTTTCGTGCTTAATCTGATTGGTGCCGTGATCTGGGCAGTAATATTTTCCACGGCAGGCTATCTTTCCGGCGGGGCCCTCCGTCTCATGCTGGACGATTTCAAGCGTTACCAGCTGTACATATTGCTGGGTCTGTTAATAGCAGGCATCTTGTTCTGGCTGATAACGCTGGTCCGGCGCCGCCGGCGCGCATTGATGCAAAAAAATAGCTAATGCTTTCTTTCCAGAACGGCGGCGTAGAAGCCATCGGTCAGATGGTCATGGGGAAAAAGCCGGAGGACATCCCCTGTCATCGATAGGGGAACATGGCGCCGCGCCAGTATTTCGTTTACCGGGATCATGTGAAAGTCCGAATGTGCAGCGAGGAAACTCTCCACAATGTCCTCGTTTTCTTCTTTCAGCAGGCTGCATGTCGCATATACCAGCCTTCCGCCAGGTTTGAGCAGCCCGGCCGCGGCTGCCAGGATACGTTGCTGGAGGTCTGTCAGTTCGGCCAGGTTAATGTCGCGCCACTTGATGTCGGGGTTGCGTCGCAACGTGCCGGTTCCCGAGCAGGGTGCGTCCACCAGCACGCGGTCGACTTTACCCTTCAGGCGTTGCACGCGCGCATCGCGTTCATGGCTGATCGTGACCATGCGCACGTTATTCAGTCCGGCGCGCCGCAACCGTGGTTTGAGTCGGTCCAGACGCTTTGCCAGCACATCGAAGGCGTAAACCGTGCCGGTGTTGGCCATGAGCGCGCCGATATGCAGCGTTTTACCGCCGGCGCCGGCACAAAAGTCCACGATCATCTCTTGCCGTTTTGGTTCCAGCATCAGCGCGAGCAACTGACTGCCTTCATCTTGTACCTCGAATAATCCCTCTTTAAAACAAAGGGTCTTAAAAATCGGTACACGGTCGCGGCGCCGCAGACCGGAAGAGGAGTAGGGCGTAACCTCGCACGGGAACCCTTCTTGCGTGAGTCGCGTTAGGACCTCGTCGCGTTTGGCCTTGATCGTATTCACGCGCATATCCACCGGCGCGGGTTGGTTCAGTGCCAGGGCCAAGGCCAGCGATTGCGTTTCACCGAACTGGCTGAGCAGACGTTCCGCCAACCAATCCGGCATATTCACCTGAACCGCAAACGGCAGCGTGGTTTTGTCGAGTGTGCGTGCACGTTCGACCATACCGCGCGCATCGCCGCGAAAACCCGTTTCTTCGAGCGCACGGGCGCTGTAGCCGTGCGTCAGCAGGTATGCCGCTACCACATCCAGCAAAAGCGAGTTGCCGGCGACGTGTTCCAGCCAACGTTTCTCGCGCAGACAACCGTAAACCGTCTCCGCCACGAAACCACGGTCGCGCACGCCCATATCCCGATGCATCCGGAAATAGCTCTCCATCTGCCGGTCGGCGGGCATTTTTTCACTGAGGATGCGTTGGAGCAGCTCAGCGGCGGAATGAAGCAGAATCGGTTTTGACATTGAGGCAGATTGAATGGACAGGATTAACAGGATTTCTCAGGATTTACAGGATTGCTTCTAATTCTTTTAGATTTTAATCCTGTTAATCGTGTTTTTAATCCTGTGAATCCCGTCTATTTCCCGTAGCGTTTGAGTAAATCCTGGTACGCGTCGATGCGTCGGTCGCGAAAGAAGGGCCAGATGCGGCGCACGTCTTCGGATTGTTTGTAGCTGATTTCCGCCACCAGGACTTCGGGTTTGTCGGTGGCGGCTTGCGCGAGATATTCCCCCTGCGGTCCGGCAATAAAACTCGAACCCCAGAATTGAATTCCCGCTGTCCGGCCAGAAGGGTCCGGTTCGTGCCCCACGCGATTGCAGGCGATGACGGGCAGGCCGTTGGCGATGGCATGCGCGCGCTGGACGGTAATCCAGGCCTCATGCTGACGATTTTTCTCCGCTTCATCGTCGCGGGGGTCCCAGCCGATGGCCGTGGGATAGAGCAGGATGTCGGCGCCGCGCATGGCCATCAAACGCGCGGCTTCCGGATACCACTGGTCCCAGCAGACCAGCACGCCGAGGGTGCCCACGGACGTGACGATGGGCACAAAACCCTGATCCCCCGGAGTGAAATAAAATTTTTCACAATACCCGGGGTCGTTCGGAATATGCATCTTGCGGTACCGGCCTTTCAGGCTACCGTCGGTATCGAGCACTACCGCTGTGTTGTGGTGCACGCCGGGGGCACGACGCTCGAACAGCGAGCCGACGATGACGATAGCCAGTTCCTTGGCCAGCTTCCCCAATTCCAGCGTGGTCGGACCCGGAATCAACTCGGCCTGGTCGAAACGTTTAGTGTCCTCCGTCTGGCAGAAGTAGATACCGGTATGAAGCTCCTGCAGCAGCACCAGTCTGGCGCCGCGGCTGGCCGCATCACGAATACCGGCGATAGAGGCGGCCAGGTTTTTGTTCCGGTCCTCGGAACACATTTGTTGCACGAGGCCGATCTTGAGCGTTGCATTCATGGCGCCAATGTTAGCATGTTCCCGCGCGGTTTTTGTTCAGCGCTTGACACCGATGGCGGCCATTCCCTATCGTGCGCTTCCTTCTTACAACAAAAGGAGTTGTTTCATGAAACGCAAACTGATTCTTCTTGCAAGCTTGCTATTGATCAGTCCGCTGGCCATGGCCTATCAGGTTACCGGTCCGGTGCTGGAAGTGAGCGGCAGCAAGATCGTGGTACAAAAAGGCAAGGAAAAGTGGGAACTCGCCCGCGACGCTGGCACCAAGGTAACGGGTGACGTCAAAGTGGGTGACAAGGTGACCGTCGAGTACAAGATGACCGCTACCAGCATCGAAGTCAAAGGTGGGGGCAAGGCCAAAGCCAAAGGCAAGAAGTAGAAACCACCGCCGCAGAAGTTCAGTCGTACTCGGGAACGGGAAGGCTCAACACGGCCTTCCCGTTGTTATTTGGAACGCCGGCGACTCCGCCTAAAACACTCCCTCCGGCAATTGCATCGTCACGCAGTGCAAACTGCCGAACTGGTAAATGAGCGGCAGGCAGTTGATGGCGACCATTTCGCGGTCCGGGAAACATTCATGCAGGCGCGCCAACGCTTCGTTATCCGTGGGGTCTTCGTAGGTGGGGACCAGTACGGCGCCGTTAATGATAAGAAAGTTGGCATAGGTGGCTGGCAGGCGATTGCCGTCCTCGTCGAATTTCGCGCGTGGCCAGGGTAGTGGCACGAGGCGGTAAGGCTGACCGTCAGCCGCACGAAACGCTTTCAACTCGTTCTCCATCGTCTTCAGTTCCGCGTAGTGTTCGTCGCTTGTGTCATCGCACTGCACATAGGCAATCGTGCGGCTATCGCAGAAACGCGCAAGCGTGTCGATGTGGCTGTCGGTGTCATCACCGGCGAGATAGCCGTGTTGCAGCCACAGAGTCCGGTTTACCCCCAGCGATACCGCGAGCCGTTTCTCGATTTGTTCTTTCACAAGACCCGGATTACGCGTGGAGGCAAGCAGGCAACGGGCTGTGGTAAGCAGGGTGCCGGAGCCGTCGACTTCAATCGAACCGCCTTCAAGAACCATATCGATGGTTTGCATCGGGGCATGGCCGAAGCTGTCCATTCCGTAAAGTTTGCGGCTGATCTGGTTGTCGAGTTCGTATCCGTATTTCTTGCCCCAACCGTTGAATCCGAAATCCAGCAACATGGTTTCGCCGTGGCACACGACCGTCAGCGGTCCGTGATCGCGCGCCCAGGTATCGTTGGAAGGCACGGTTCGCAGAATAGTTCGTCCCATGTCCACGCCGGCCCCGGCCAGCAGTTCGCCGATATGTTGACGGTGCACGTGGTCATAGCAGGAGATCAGGATCTTTTCGCGCAGGGCTACCTGTCGTGCGATTTCGATGAATACCGGCTCGACCTGTTTCAGGCGTTGCGCCCAGTCGCCGTGCGCATGTGGCCAAGTCAGCATGACACCGCTTTGCGGCGCCCATTCGGGCGGGAGGTAATGGCGGCAGTCGTCGGCCATCGGGTTTTATAATATCCGGGTAAAAAACGCCGCGTATGCTAACGTAGCCATGGCGGGTTCGCCAGCAAGATGCCGGTTAAGGCGGTTTGATTTCTGCTGACAAGTGGTTTTGAATGTGCGCTCTTTTTTGTCTTCCCCGGAGCTGAAATGTCCCTGATTCGTCCTTTCACCGGTCTGCGTCCGGCGCCGCGCCGCGCCGCGGATGTCATTGCACCGCCTTACGATGTACTCAGCTCGGAAGAAGCGCGCCAGCGCGCCAAAGGCAAACCCTGGAGTTTTTTGCACATCTCCAAGCCCGAGATTGATCTGCCGGTGGGCACCGATCCGTACAGCGCGGCCGTATACGCCAGGGGCAAGGAAAATTTCGAGAAAATTCTCAAAGAGCGCGTTCTCGGGCGCGACCCGGAGCCTTGTTATTATGTTTATCGTTTGGTGATGGGCGCACATCACCAGACCGGTATCGTGGCCGCGGCCTCGATTCACGCCTACGACGCCAATCGTATCCGCAAGCACGAATTCACGCGTCCGGACAAGGAAGACGATCGTGTGCGACAGATCGAGGCGCTCAACGCCCAGACCGGCCCGGTGTTTCTGACGTATCGCCGATCATCCGCCGTGGATACGATCATCGACAAGGTAACGCTCGGTACTGCCGATGTGGACATCACCGCCGACGATGGCGTGCAGCATACGCTGTGGGTCATGCGCGATCTCCATCAGATCGACGCCATCACCGGCCTGTTTGCTTCCATGGATCGTCTCTATATCGCCGATGGACACCACCGCTCGGCGGCAGTTTCGCGCGTGGCGGCGGCACGGCGCGCGAAAAATCCACAACATACCGGCAATGAATCGTTCAATTATTTTCTTGCCGTGATATTCCCCGATAACCAGATGCAGATCCTGGATTACAACCGCGTGGTCAAGGACCTGAACGGCCTGTCGCGCGAGGGTTTTCTGCAAAAAATCGAAATGGTTTTCAGCGTCAAACCGGAATCCGTGATGGTAAAACCCGATCGCACCGGTGAGTTCGGCCTGTATCTAAAAGGCCAATGGTATCGCCTGAACATCAAGCCCGAACATATCCCCGCCAACGATCCGGTGCGGCGGCTGGACGTGAGCCTGCTTCAGGATAATCTCATTGCGCCGGTGCTGGGCGTCAGCGACCCGCGCCGTGACAAGCGCATCGATTTTGTTGGCGGCATTCGCGGCCTGAAAGAACTCGAACGGCGTGTGGACTTGGGCGAAATGGCCTGTGCGTTTTCGCTTCATCCCACCTCGATGGCGGACCTCATGAGCGTCGCCGACGCCGGCGAAGTCATGCCACCCAAGTCCACCTGGTTCGAACCAAAACTGGCCGACGGGCTGGTGTCACACGTGCTGGATTAAGTGGACCCGATGACAGCACGGTGCTGCGACGCGCTGCTCAACTGCTGCCGGATCTCGAATCCGCACTGGGATGGTAGATCCTGAAATCGTTGCGTGGGTGTTTGGCCTCGTACATGGCGATGTCCGCCGCACGCATCAAAATATCGCTTTCGTCGCCATGTTCGGGAAATAAGGAAATGCCCACGCTAATGCCGATTTGGAAGGGTCGATCCTCGATCTGGAACGGTTTCGCGATTGTTGCCAGGATTTTGTGAGCCACCACGACGGCGCCGTCCTGATGCGAGGCGGTCGGCAGCAATATGGCGAATTCATCGCCGCCCATGCGAGCCACCGTGTCGGACTCACGCAGGCAAGTCTTGAGCCGGGCCGCCACCTGCTGTAATGCCTGATCGCCGGCTTGATGGCCGAGGCTATCGTTGACGTTCTTGAAGCGGTCCAGATCCATGAGCATCAGCGCGAAACAGTGTTTTTCGCGGCGTCCGAGGAGCACGGCCTGTTCCAAGCGATCGGTGAACAGGGCCCGGTTGGGTATATCCGTGAGTGCGTCGTAATAGGCAAGATATTGAACCCGCTCCTGCGCCCGGCGGTATTCGCGACGTACTTCGGCTTCCTTGAGTTCGCGTTCGATGGCCGGAACGAGGCGCGCGGTGTTGTTCTTCATGATGTAATCATGCGCACCGGCTTTCATGGCCGCGACCGCGATATCTTCGCCAATGGTGCCGGAGAGCATGATGAAGGGGATGTCGAACCCTTTCTCTTGCAACCTGAGCAGCGCGTCGATGCCTCTGAACTGTGGCATGGTGTAGTCGGCAATGACGATGTCCCACTCCTGGCGATCGAGTGCGACGTTCATGGTTTCAGCCGTTTCCACTCTTTCCCAGACCGTGTCATAGCCGGCATGCTGCAGATGGTTCAGCAACAGTTCGGTGTCGGGTTCCGAGTCCTCGACGATCAGAATACGCAGGGAAGTTGCCATCGTTGCTCCATTTGTCATCCAGTTTTTCCAATTCCTTTTGCGTTGATACATCACAAGCCGGTAGAGTTCGAATCTTGGGCCGACGTCGCCTGTGCCCGGCTGATAGCAGTTTCAGGTTTTAGTGGGTGTTTGATCGGACCAAGCCATGAACCGTGCATGCGGCAGCGGATAACTGATGTAATAACCCTGGCAATAGTCGCAGCCGAGCGCCGCGAGACTGTCCAGGATGGCTTTGCTCTCCACGCCTTCCGCGACCACCTTGAGCCCCAGGTTGTGGCCGAGTTCGATGATCGAACGGACGATGGATAAATCGTTCTCATCGGAGATCATGTCAATCACGAAGGACTTGTCTATCTTGATCTCGTGGATGGGCAGTTTCTTGATGCGGTTCAGGGATGAAAAACCAGTACCGAAGTCATCAATGGATATCATGACCCCCATGTGGTTCAGCACCGCCAGAGTTTCCACCGCGCGTTGCAGATCCACCATGAACGCGCTTTCGGTGACCTCCAAAATGAGTTTTTCGGGCGGAATACCCCTCGCCTTCAGAAATTTATCGACGACATTCGGGAAACGCAGATCGTGTAGGGAGCGAACCGAGATATTGATGGCTAGGTGTTGCAAGGCGCCATTTGCAAGAACGTCGGCGCATTGGCGCAGCCCGGTGTTCATTACCCAATCCGTCAGAGGCTTGATCAATCCGGTGTTCTCGGCGGACGTGATGAATTGATCGGGGGGGATCATACCGTTTTTCAGATGTTGCCAGCGTATCAGTGCCTCTGCTCCGATCATTTTGCCCGTGGCGAGCGCGATCTTGGGTTGATAGTAGAGCTGCAACTGGTCGCCTTCGATGGCCTGTCGTAACTCCGCCATCTGGGCCAGACGCCGTGGATTGTGCGGGTCGCGCGCGGGATCGTAAAGGGCGTAGCTCGCGCCAGTATCCTTGGCGTGATACATGGCTACGTCGGCATGCTGCAACAGCATATCGGCGTCGGTGCCGTGTTCCGGGGCGATAACGGCGCCGATACTGGCTTCCACCACGATTGGAACGTCCTCTATGACGAAGGGCGCTTCAAGGACATGGAGTATTTTTTTTGCGACAATCCTGATGTCAGCGACAGCGGCCATTTTTGGAAGCAAGACGCCAAACTCGTCGCCGCCCAGTCGCGCCACCATGTCGCTTTCGAACATCGCCTCGCGCAGGCGCGTCCCCACCTGTTGCAGGAGCTGGTCACCGCGCTGGTGTCCCAGGGTGTCGTTGACTTCCTTGAATCGCCGCAGGTCCATCATCAATAGCGCCACCGGTCGTCCCTCCCGGATGCCGGATTGGATGGCCTGCTGAGCCTCGTTGCGGAAAAGCGTCCGGTTCGGCAAATCGGTGAGCGTGTCGTAGAAGGCCATGCGGTGTATGGTTTTTTCCGCTTGTTTGCGTTCACGCCGGTTCTTGGCCTCGCGCAATTCCCGCTCCACGGCCGGTACCAGTCGATTCATGTTGTCCTTGAGGATGTAATCGTGGGCGCCCGCTTTCATGGCTAGTGTGGCGCGATCCTCCCCGATAGTGCCCGAGACGATGATGAAGGGGAGATCGAGTCCGGTCTCTTGCAACAGTCGCAGCGCCTCGAAGGCGTTAAACTGTGGCATGGTGTAATCGGCAAAGACGATGTCCCAGTCCTTCTGCTTCAGTTTGGCGAGCATGGCCTCGCGCGTCTCGACGCGCGCGAACGCGGGCTCGTATCCGCCTTGGCGCAGTTCCCGCACGAGCAGCATGGCGTCGTTCTCCGAGTCCTCGGCGATCAGGACGTGTAGTAATCTGGACATTGCGTGGTTCTCGTTTGAGCGTGTAAATTTCAGGCTATTTCGGTGGTGGCTCGTTCAGTACCAGCCAGTAAAGACCAATCTGTCCCACGGCGCTGACGAACTGCTTGAAATCAACCGGCTTGCGGATATAGCTGTTGGCGCCCAGGCTGTAACCAGTAATCAGGTCTTGCTCTTCCTTGGACGAGGTCAGGATGACGACCGGCATCAAGCGGGTACTTTCGTTCGAACGAAGGCGACGCAGGACCTCCAGACCGTCCACCTTCGGCAGTTTGAGATCCAACATGACAATCGCCGGTTTTTGCGAGGGATTGCGCGTCTTGTGGGCGCCCTGGCAGAACAGGTAATCGAGTGCTTCGACGCCGTCACGCACGACGTCCACCTTATTCATAATGTTGTTCTGACGCAGGGCGCGCAAGGTCAGTTCCTCGTCGTCTGGATTATCTTCCACTAACAATATACTTAATGCGTTCATGTTCATGCCGGGTTCTCCTGTGGTGTTGACCGCGTGAAAGAGCCGAGAGTGAAATAGAAACTTGCCCCCTTGCCCGTTTCACCTTTCGCCCAGACGCGGCCGCCGTGGCGATGGATGATGCGCTGTACCGTCGCCAGGCCGATCCCGGTGCCGGGAAATTCAGACGCGGCGTGCAGGCGCTGAAATGCGCCGAACAGCTTGTCGGCGTAGGTCATGTCAAAGCCGGCACCGTTGTCATGCACGTAATACACAGGCGCTCCAGTGTCGTCCGTATGCGATCCCACCTCAATGCGCGCCAGGTCGGTGCGTTGGGTGAATTTCCAGGCGTTGCCGAGAAGATTTTCAAGGACGATACGTATCAAGCGGGGATCGCCGTCCGCCACCATACCGGTCTGCACCTGACATTCGACCTTGCGGTTAGGTTCAATTATTTCCAGGCCGATGATCGCGGATTGTGCCACTTGGGTCAGGTCCATCGTTTCGCGACGCATCTCAGCGCGCGTTACGCGCGACAACATGAGCAAATCGTCAATCAACACGCCCATGCGCTGGGTGGCGTTGCGAATCCGTTGCAGGTATTGGCGGCCCTGGTCGTCCAGTCGGTCGGCGCAATCCTCGAGCAGGGCCTGACCGAAGCCATCGATGGAGCGCAGCGGGGCGCGCAGGTCGTGCGAGACGGAATAGCTGAAGGCTTCAAGTTCCTTGTTGGCCGCATCAAGCTGGTGGGTGCGCTCGGCCACGCGTCGCTCAAGTTTGGCTTTCATCCGACGACCATCCTCCGCTCGCTTGCGCTCGCCAGCGATACGCGAGACCATGAATATGGCCGTGACGCAAAGCACCAGGATGAAGCCGTAGCCCGTCAACAGACGACGGAGCTGCGCCTCCTTTGTGGCAAAGGCGAGAGAGGCGCGGAGCGGTTGTTGCGAGACGACGCCCCAACCGTAACCGGGCACGGGCGCATAGGCCACGATGGATTCCTCGTTTTCCACCGGGTCGAGCCCGGTTTCCACGCCATGTTCTCCGCGCAGCAGTTTCTTCGCTACCGGTGTTCCCGACAGGTCGGTGATTCCCGATCTGTCCCGATCCCTGGAATGAAACGCCATCTGTCCCTTTGAATCGATGAGATAGACGAAACCTTTGCGGCCGGTATCGATGGTATTGATCCATTCGAGCAGGCTCTGGACCCGGATTTGCAGCACGAGAATGCCCACGACGCCGCCAGTGGCATTCCTGATCGGCACGGCAACCGCGAAAACGTTGATTCGTGGAGCGGCGGTTCTCATGTATACCGGCGAAACGTAAGGGCGCCAGTCCCAACTCACTCCCCGGTACCATTCACGAAATGAAAAATTGGTACCGCGTACTCCAGACAACGCTGGGACGTCCGCTTTTAGTATGCCCTTGGCATCGGTGAGGAACAGGCGTTCAACATGCGGAAAGTCCTGGGGCACGTTTTTCATGATTTTGACTGCCTCGGTCCATTGGCCTTGTGTGACGAGTTCGCTGAACCGGACACGGGTGGCGAGTGAAACAGCGACATCCATGACACGCCCAAACTTTTCCGCCAGCATGATGGCCGCGATTTGCGCGATGGTTTCCCGGCGCGACAGTGTCATCTCGGTGAGCTCCTTGTCGATTTCGCGATAGCTATTGGCCGCTGTGGCGATAACCGCTGCCGACACGAGTAACAGGGCCAGCCAACGAATCGAGGCACGTGCGATAAGCGATTCTCCGATGTCGCGCAATTTCGCCAGGGCGATCATGTCGGAGTACTCGTTGTGGATGAAAACAAAAAGCCTCCGCCGGTGGGGCCGAGAGTGTCGCCGGTGTTGATGGGTTTGAAGGTTTCTGTGGATTTGTCGAGCGCGCACCCGGGGAACATGACACTGTTGCGCCCATAAACGACCATGCCGAGTATCACAGCATACCCAGGTGCATCAAATACAAATGCCAGCGCGTTTTTTCTTTTCATTTCCGGTGTTATTCCTTTGACGGAATAATCCAGACGCTGACAGCCTACCTACAACCAACATTGCTTGACTACGGGTTACCGCGACTGATTACGTGCTTGCTACTCAGCTCATCGGTGTTGCAACCTGCAAGAAAACATTTTGGTTCCGTTGGCCGTCCGTGGCGTCTGGAGCAGAGGCTCGATAGTACGGCGCCCCTTGTTTCAGTTACGTTGCTCTATCTCTAAAAATCTAAATTAAATTTAGCGGATATTTGTCCCCCCGCAATGCTCAATTATTAATTATGCAAAGACGAGATTGATATGCCAAATCGCTGTTTTGTGCTGTAAGGAGATTGGTTTTGGTGAATTCCCTCTTTTTTTGTATGCCTGATCTTTCAGGTCTCTTGGGGGGCAGGTCAACGCTGCCCACCATGGCTGACAGCGGCCAGGATGGCGTCAAGCATGCGCCCCGGCAGCACCCGTCGCAGCACGGCGAAGAGATGCGTGGGGAAGGTCACTCCATAGCGTGACCTCGGCCGGCGCGCCTCCAGCGCGCGAATTACCTTCTTCAGCACCGCCTCTGGCGGCAGGGTAAAGGGCAGGGACTTGGATCCTTCGAGGCGTTGCTCCATGCGCGCGTAGTGATCACGGTACGCACTGTGCTCACGGTCGATGTTGTGCTTGAAGGCGGTGTAGGCGTTGGCGCGGAAGCGGCTTTCGATCGGGCCGGGTTCGATGATTGAGACATATATATTGGTATCGCGCAGTTCCAGGCGCATCGTATCGGACAGGGCCTCGAGTGCGAACTTGGTGGCATTGTAGGCGCCGCGATAGGCGAAGCAGACAATGCCAAGTATCGAGCTCATGTTGATGATGCGGCCTTCCCCGTTGGCGCGCATGGCGGGGATCACCAAGTTGGTCAGTTCCTGCGTTCCAAATAGGTTGGTCTCGAATTGGGCCCGCAGTGTAGCGCGCGACAAATCCTCGACGGCACCGGGCTGTCCGTAAGCACCATTGTTGACCAGCGCATAGAGTCGTCCTTGCGTGCGATCAAGCACCGTCTTCACGGCGGCCCGAATCGAGTCGGAGGAGTCCAGATCGAGTGGCAGACTCTCAAATCCCGCATCTGACAAAGCCGCGACATCTGATTCCTTGCGCGCAGTGGCAAAAACCCGGTAACCACGTGCCCGCAGACCACGCGCCAGGCAGTGGCCGATGCCGGTAGAACAGCCTGTGATCAATATACTTTTTGATTCCATGCGGGTGACGTCAATTCGGAAAGTTGCACGGAGTAGAAAGTGACTGTAGGGTGTTTAGAGTCTTGATTCAATAATAACTCCGCGCGATGCCTGATATTCATCCGAATCTGTTGGTGACCCAGGAAGCGGTTCTAGACGAAGACATATTACAGTCCTTCGTGCCGTCCGCGGGTATACGCCGTTTCAAAACTCTGGCGGAGGTCCATCAAAGCGTGCAAGGCTCGGTCGTAATCATCTCCGCGAAGGAGGCGCACGCGGCGCTGTCCCGGCGCCAGGCCGAGGCGAAATCTTCCACCCTGAAATTCTCGGTCGTCTTGTGGTTGCGCGCGCCGGCCCAGCCGTTCGATCGCACCTTGCTGGATCATCCACAGGTGGCGGGTGCGTTGGATGCGCGTTGTCCGCGCGAGACGGTTTATGCGACGCTCAAATCGGCATTTGCGCTGCTGCGTGAGAGTGGCAAGCGACGGACCGCGCAAATGTTTGAGCACGTGCTGGAAATTGGGCGTGCGCTGGCATCGGAAAAAGACCTCGATACTCTGCTTGGGTTGATCCTGACGCACGCACGCAACCTGACCGGTGCCGACGGCGCATCTATATATACGCGCGACGTCAACGGCAAACTTTATTTTCGTCTGTGGCAGAACGCCTCCACCGGCGCTACCTCCAACGCCCAGAAGACGCTCGTGGGCGATTATAGCATCGCCAGACACGTGGCTCGCGAAGGCCAAGTGGTCATGTTGGACGATGCTTATGTGCTTCCGCCCGACGCACCCTACCAGTTCAACCCTGCCTCGGACCGTTCGATCGGGTATCGCACCAAGTCGCTTTTGACCGTCCCGCTCAAGAACAAGGCCGATGAGGTTGTCGGCGTGTTGCAGCTTATTAACCGCAAGGATAATCTCGAAACCTTGTTGCGCCGACCGGAGGATTTTGAGAATAGCGTGCAAGCTTTCGACGAACAGGACCGCGATATTGCGCTCGCGCTGGCGGGACAGGTTGGCGTGGCGCTGGAGAACAGCATGCTTTACGCCGATATCGAGCGCCTGTTCGAGGGCTTCATCAAGGCCTCGGTGCAGGCCATCGAGACGCGCGACCCCACCACGGCCGGGCATTCCTTTCGCGTGGCGGATTTCACCGAGCGTGCGGCCGTGGCAACGGACCGCGCGGACGCGCCGGGTCTGCGCGATATTTCTTTTACAAAAGAACAACTACGTGAACTACGCTATGCCGCGCTCCTGCACGATTTCGGCAAGGTCGGCGTGCGCGAGAACGTGCTCGTCAAGGCCAAGAAACTTCAGCCGCAACACCTGGAGCTACTCAGGCAGCGTTTCCGTTATGCGCGCGCCAGTATCGAGCGGCGCGCCTATAGACGCTTGCTCGAGCTGCACACTAAGCGCCCCAGTGAATCCGAAATGGCCGTGCGCCGGCGCGAGATTGAAAAGGAACTGTCTGCCGATCAGGCGCGACTGGAAGAATATCTCCAGTATGTGCTGCGCGCGAACGAGCCCACCGTGTCGCACGAACAGGTTTCAGCCGAACTGGGAGAGGTGGTGACTTTCCGTTTTCCGGGGGAAGAGGGCGAGGAGACGCCGCTGCTGTATGATTTCGAATTTGCCGACTTGGCGCTGTCCAAGGGCAGCCTCAATGCCGATGAGCGCGCCCAGATCGAGTCGCATGTGTCCCATACCTACGCGTTCCTGAGCCTGATTCCGTGGACGAAGAATCTGGCGAACCTGCCGGAGATCGCCTTTGCCCATCACGAAAAACTCGACGGCAGTGGTTATCCGCGTCGCCTCGTGGCCGATAAAATCCCGGTACAATCGCGCATCATGACCATTGCCGATATCTACGACGCGCTCACGGCCGGTGACCGGCCGTACAAACCCGGTATGCCGGAGGAAAAGGCGCTGGACATCCTGGCGGCCGAGGCCAGGTCCGCCAAGATTGACGCCGCGCTGTATAAAGTATTCGTCGAATCCGGGGCGTGGCGGCTCCGGCATTGAACCGGATCGCCGGTTCGTGGCGCAGGCTGCCAATTCCGGTATAATCCGCGCCGATAACAGACTATTTTTATTTTTTATCCGGCCTGGCTGAAGGACTTTGCCGCCCAAACAACCCATGACCGCGGCCACTCACACACAACCGACAGGAAACGGCGGCAAGCTACGCGTCGGCGTCGCCGGCGTCGGTTATCTCGGCCGCTTTCATGCGCGCATTTATGCCGCCATGCCGGATGTCGAACTCGTTGGCGTGGCCGATTCCAATGAGCGCGTGGCCCGGGAAGTAGCTGAACAGCATGGCTGCCGTGCCTACACTGACGCGCGCGATCTGCTCGGCAACGTGGACGCTGTGAGCATCGTGGTGCCCACCATTTACCATGGCGATGTGGCGCGACCGTTCCTTGAAAAAGGCGTGCACATGCTGATGGAGAAACCCATTGCGCCGAGCTACGAAGAGTCGCGCGCGTTGGTAGAGTTGGCCGAGCGTGCTGGGGTGATTTTCCAGGTGGGGCATCTGGAGCGCTTCAATGCCGGCATCATGGCGCTGGCCGAGCGTGCACAGAACCCGCGCTTCATTGAGGTGCATCGCCTCGGTCCCTTTGTCGAACGCGCCACCGATGTAGACGTGGTGACCGATCTCATGATCCACGACATCGACATCGTACTGTCACTGGTGAAATCGAATATCCGGAATATCGCCGCGACTGGCATTCCCGTGCTGACCGAGCACATCGACATCGCCAATGCGCGCATCGAATTCGAGAACGGCGCCGTTGCCAACGTTACCGCCAGTCGTGTCTCGAACAAGAAACTGCGACGCATCCGCATCTTCGGGGCTGACCACTATTATGGTCTTGATTACATCGACCAGAAGCTCGAAATGGTGCGTTCCGAACCGGACCCGGACGGTGGCAAATGGCCGCGCATCGTGACGGAGCGGCTCGACATTACGCCGCGCCCGCCGCTGGATGCGGAACTCGAATATTTCGTGAAATCCGTGCGCACCGGCACGCCGCCCCTGGTCACCGGCAAGGTGGGGCTCGAGGCGCTGCGCGTGGCCCTGCTCGTCAAGGAGAAAATCGCCGCATGCACGCCGTAACCAAGGTTCAGCCCGTCCCGTTTCTCGATCTTTCCGCGCAGTACAAAAGTCTCGAAGCCGAATGGCTCGCCGCCATCCGCGAGACCGGCGTGCGCGGCAGTTTCATTCTTGGCCCGCATACGCAGGCGTTCGAGAAGGAATTTGCCGATTACGTCGGCGTAAAACATGCTATCGCGGTGGCTAACGGCACGGATTCACTTTATCTTTCGCTGCGGGCTCTCAATATCGGCAAAGGCGATGAAGTTATCACCACGCCATTCACCTTCTTTGCTTCGGCCGAGACCATCGACATGGTCGGCGCCACGCCGGTGTTTGTAGATATCCTGTCGGACAGTTTTTGCCTCGACCCGGCGAGCGTGCGTGCAAAAATTACCGCTAAAACCAAGGCCATCGTACCGGTACATATCTTCGGTTATCCGTCCGCGATGGGTGAGATCATGGAGATTGCCAAAAAACACAAACTCGCGGTGATCGAAGACTGTGCCCAGTCTTTCGGCGCGTTGCATAACGGCAAGGTGGTCGGTTCGATAGGCGATACCGGTAGTTTCAGCTTCTATCCGACGAAGGTCCTTGGCTGCTACGGCGATGGCGGCATGGTTACGACACATTCGGATGAGGTTAACGAGCACATTCGCCGGCTTCGCAACCACGGGACGGTCAAGCCTTTCGTGCACACCGAGATCGGCACCAACAGCCGTCTCGATGAGATCCAGGCCGCGGCGCTGCGTATCAAGTTGCGGCACATTGAGGACGATATCGCTGGCCGGCAGAAAGTGGCGGCGGAATATACAAAGCGTTTGGCAAATACTTCTGTCAAAACTCCGTCCTTGCCCAAAAACGGCACGCATGTGTTCAATCTCTACACCATCCGCGTGCCCAGGCGCGATGCCGTGCGTCAGGTTCTGACCGATGCGCACATCGGTACCTCGCAATGCTATCCGCAAGGTCTGCACCTGCAAGAAGTCTATAAGTACCTTAACTACAAGCCCGGTAGCCTTCCGGTATGCGAGCATGTTTGTACCGAGACGCTTTCTCTCCCCATGTACCCCGGCATGCCGCTCACTCATATTGAGCGTGTTTGCGAAGTTTTACTCGGGACCATCAAGAGCTGATTGTCCCCGGTTAACTAAAACGTTCCGCTGTTCCATCCCCACATCGAATCCTTGGCATCCGCAAATTCGATATAAACCCGCTCTGACGGGATTTTGAGTTCGTCCAGTATCAGCTGGCATAGCACCTTGGATAGCATTTCAGTCTTGCTCTCCGGCAGACCGATGGATTTAAGTTCGAGGTAAGCGCAAGGTGTGGCGCTGCCCGCGAACATCATGGGCTGGACGGGATCGATGCGCACCATCACGTATTTTTCGGGTTTACCGAGATTTTTGGACATCAGCACCGAGGCCCTTTTCAGAAATTCCTGTTTGGCATTTTCCGCTATCTCACGATTGGTCTGGATTTTCAGATAGGGCATGGCATCCTCCTGGGTTGTTCTGTTAGACAGAATAATCCACCATAGTGTGGACCATGAAACAACATTCACCGTCCTGTGAGCGCAACAAAGAACCGATTCTGGCGGTATTGCGCGAAATTTTCACCGCCCCCGGATTGGTGCTGGAAATCGGCAGCGGCAGCGGCCAGCACGCCGCGTATTTCGCGCGCGGCCTGCCGCATGTGACATGGCAGCCGACCGATACGGCTGAGAACCTTCCCAGTATTTCCGCTTGGCGCACGGAAGCAAGTTTATCCAACCTGCGCGAACCATTAGCACTCGATCTCCTGGTTGACGACTGGCCGGTGAAAAAAGCGCAGGCACTGGTGTGTATCAATACCATACACATCGTTGCATGGGAGGCCGCGCAAAAATTATTCATCGGCGCCGGACGATTGCTCTCACCCGGCGGCATTCTGTATGTCTATGGACCCTACCGCTACGCCAACCGACCGCTCGAACCGAGCAACGAGGATTTCGATCGTTGGCTGAAAGCCCGTGACCCGGTTTCCGGCATACGCCTGTTCGAGGATGTGAACCGGCTGGCCGAACAGAGTGGATTCGTTCTCTCCGGCGATCGCGCCATGCCGGCAAACAATCGTTCGGTATGGTGGCAAAAATATTGACGCAACCGCTTGTCCTTTCTCGTTTACTTCCCACGGTGCCCCGCGGATGATACTTTCAATCTGGTCCGGTAACGCTATTTAGGTGATTTCGCCATAATGTTGCACTTTATTGCCAACGGATTGGTGGCCGCCGCCATTATCCTTCAGTTTCTGGCGCTGAGACCCATCCGAAAATTGATCGCGCTGCTTCCGCCCGGCCGTTTGCGGTTCAGGTGGTATGTCCTGACTGTTCTCATTATTATTTTTATCATAGGTTATGGTGCCTACATCCCAGCGTTCTGGGGCAGCCATGAAAAACTTTCTGATCTTGTTGTTCCGGCTGTTTTTTTCCTGGGCGCATGCTTCGTGCTTCTGGTCAACATCCTGTCTCTCGAAACCTCGCGTAACGTAAGACGCCTGAGAGTCTTTGAACAGGAAAGCATCACCGATCCTCTAACGGGTGTCTACAATCGCCGCTATCTGGAACGGCGTCTGGCGGATGAGGTCGCGCGCGCTAATCGTTATGGCATGCCGCTTTCCGTGCTGTTGATCGATATCGATCATTTCAAGCGCGTCAATGACATCTATGGGCATCAGGTCGGCGACCTGGTGCTGGAAGGCATGGCGCAACTCATTGTCACTACCCTGCGGACCACGGACATTGTGACGCGCTATGGCGGCGAGGAAATCATGGTAATCGCGCCTAGCACGCCCATGAAAACAGCATCTGATCTGGCAGAAAGACTGCGCAAGGTGGTGGAGAATGCCTCGTATGAGGTGCCGATCGAACTGAATCGCGATATCAGTGCCCTGGGCGTCACGGTGAGCATCGGTGTAACCTGTTTCAGCCAACACACCAAGGATATGCAGGATCTGATACAGAATGCCGACAAGGCGTTGTACCGCGCGAAAAGCGAAGGGCGCAATCGTGTTGTCACGAGCAGCATCCCGGACGCCTGATTTCGCACTCCGCTTTTGTTGTTGATCAGTCCGACTTTCGTCGGCGTGCTTGTGCCACGGCTTCCGCCAGCGTGGACAGCCCGGATACCTGTACGCGTTCCGCCAGATCATGCACGATGGTCTGTACCACGCACGGTCCTGTATAAATCAGCACGGAGTAGATCTGAATCAGATCGGCGCCGGCAACCAGCTTGTCCCAGGCATCGTCTGCATTCTCGATACCGCCTACGCCGATGATCGGAACGTTTCCCTGAAGATGACTGTACAACCTGCGGATGATTTCCGTGGAAAGCGACTTAAGCGGACGGCCGCTCAACCCTCCACTTTGGTGCGCCAACGGGTCATTCGCGATACCGGTCCGCGTGATGGTAGTGTTGGTGGCGATGACGGCGTCGAATTTGTGTTCCAGCACCAGCCGGGCAATCGCGGCGATCTGGCCATCGTCCAGGTCGGGGGCAATCTTGAGTGCGATGGGAACGTAACGTCCATGTTTCTCGGCGAGTAGTGTTTGTTCCGCTTTCAGCGTGTGTAGCAGTTCTTCCAGGTTATCTTCATTCTGGAGGTTACGCAGACCGGCGGTGTTCGGCGAAGAAATGTTGACGGCAATATAATCGGCGTGGGGATATGCCGCCTGGAGTGCAGCGTGATAGTCCTCGACCGCACGTTCTACCGGTGTGTCGCGGTTCTTGCCGATATTAATCCCGACCGGGCAGGGTTTGTCTGCGCGCACGAGATTGGCCAGGAATTGGTTGATGCCGACGTTATTGAAGCCCATGCGATTGATCAGTGCCGCCTGTTGCGGCAGACGGAACAGGCGCGGTTTCGGATTGCCGGGCTGCGGCCGTGGTGTGACCGTACCGAGCTCGAGAAAACCAAATCCAAGATCGGACAGCGGCCGAATATATTCCGCATTTTTATCCAACCCGGCCGCCAGTCCCACGGGGTTGGGAAAACGGAGTCCCATCACGCTGACCGGCAGTGATGCTGAACGACGTGCGAACATAGCCCGCGTCAGTGTGCTGGCACCGGGCAGCCGATAGATCAGGCGCAGCGTCGAGAAGATCAGGTGGTGGCTGGTTTCGGCGGGCAGCCGGAAGAGCAGCGGACGCAACAATCTGTACGAGGCGCAGGTAGTCATGGGGGCGGATGCATGATAAGCCGGCAGTGGGTGAGGATGTCAACGACAAAAAACGCCATGCTGTTTGTATTTTTGGCGATACGATATGATGGAACGAGCATCAGCCATTGGACATGACATCAGGAGGATGAATATGGCCAGAGCACAGAAGGTCAGTTACTTTGCGATGCAAATCCCCAACCGGGCGGGCGAGGCGGGACGGATTCTGGCGGGGCTGGCGAAGGCCGGGGTCAATCTGCTGGCATTCACCGGTTTTCCTCACGGAAATCGGTCACAGGTGGATTTCATTCCCGCCAACCCGACCACCTTTCTGGCGGTTGCGCGGGGCATGAAACTCAGGGTACGCGGCAAGAAGACGGGTTTTCTCGTTCGCGGCAGCGACCAGCGCGGCGCAATTGCCAAGCTGATGTCGAAGCTGGCGCGGGCCAAGATCAACGTCACCGCTGTGGATGCGGTTTGCGCCGGCGCCGGGCGTTTCGGCGCGATTCTTTGGGTCAAGCAGAAGGACGTGAACCGCGCGGCCCGCGCCCTCGGCGCCTAGTATCCCCGTCAGATTTCCCCCCACCGCGCCGCGGTGGGGGACTTGTTCTGTTTTTTTTTTCGCTTCGGCGAAATTCCTTTGTCTACGGTAGAATGACCGGCTTTCATCGGGCGGCGATCGAACACGAGCGGAGTTTTTATGGCGAGCAAACTGAATCGTTTTAGTTCCCGCATCACGCAACCCAAGTCGCAGGGGGCTTCGCAGGCTATGCTCTATGGCGCCGGCCTGACGCGCGCGGACATGGACAAGGCCCAGATCGGCATCGTCGCCAACTGGTTCGAGGGCAACACCTGCAACATGCACTTGAATGAACTCGCTGCCCAGGTCAAGGAGGGCGTGACGAAAGCGGGACTCGTAGGCATGCGTTTCAATACCATTGGCGTGTCGGACGGCATTTCCATGGGCACGGAGGGCATGTCGTATTCCCTGCAGTCGCGTGAAATTATCGCCGATTCGATCGAGACGGTCATGGGCGCGCAGTGGTACGACGGCCTCATCGCGCTGCCCGGCTGTGACAAGAACATGCCCGGTTGTCTGATTGGCATGGGCCGGTTGAACCGCCCCGCGATCATGGTATACGGCGGCACCATCAAGCCGGGCCGCGGTAAAAAGGGAGACACCCTCGATATCATTTCGGCGTTCCAGAGCTATGGCGAATTCATTGCCGATAAGATCGACGAGACAGCGCGTGAGGACATCGTCGAACATGCCTGTCCTGGCGCGGGTGCCTGCGGCGGCATGTACACCGCGAACACCATGGCCAGCGCCATCGAGGCGCTCGGCATGACCCTGCCGTACAGCTCCTCCATCCCGGCCATCGAGCCCGGCAAGCGCGAAGAGTGCCTGCGCGCTGGCGCTGCCATGCGTGAATTGCTCGAAAAGGATATCAAGCCGCGCGACATCATGACGCGCGCCGCGTTCGATAACGCTATGGTCATGGTCATGGCGCTCGGCGGTTCTACCAATGCGGTATTGCATCTCATCGCCATGGCGCGTGCGGTGGGCGTGAAGCTCACCATCGACGATTTCCAGAAGGTTTCGGATCGCGTGCCGTTTCTCGCAGACCTGAAACCGAGCGGCAAATACGTGATGGAAGATCTTCATAAAGTCGGCGGCACGCCGGCGGTGATGAAGTATCTCCTCGAGAAGGGGCTGCTTCACGGCGATTGCCTCACCGTGACAGGCAAGCCGATGGCGGAGAACCTGGAAAAACTTCCGGGTCTGAAGGCCGGTCAGAGCGTTTTCATGCCACTGGAAAAACCCATCAAGCCGAGCGGCCATATCCAGATACTAAGGGGCAATCTCGCTCCGGGCGGCGCCGTCGCCAAGATCACCGGCAAGGAAGGCATGCGATTTTCGGGGCCGGCGCGGGTGTATGACTGCGAAGAAGACATGTTAAAAGGCCTCGAACGTTCGGAGATCAAGAAGGGTGAAGTGGTGGTGATTCGTTACGAAGGTCCCAAAGGCGGGCCCGGCATGCCGGAAATGCTGACGCCGAGTTCGGCCATCATGGGCGCGGGTCTGGGCAAAGACGTCGCACTGATGACCGACGGGCGCTTCTCCGGCGGCTCGCACGGTTTCATCATCGGTCATGTGGTGCCGGAGGCGCAGGAAGGCGGGCCGATTGCGCTGATTCGCGACGGCGATGTAATCACGATTGATTCCGGGAAGAATGAACTCAGCGTGGCGGTGAGCGATGCGGAAATGGCCAAGCGCAGGGCGGCCTGGAAAATGCCGCCGTACAAGACTACACACGGCACGCTCTTCAAGTTCATCAAGAACGTCAAGAATGCCTCCGAAGGCTGCGTCACGGACGAATGAAGTGAACGCGCGCCGGTTACTGAGGCTGATCGTTACCGGCACGACAATTTTTCTTTCCTCCGTACAGCTATCATCCGCCGACGGCGTGACGGTGCATCGTGACATCCCCTATGTCTTCATGGTGCCCGGTGGTGTAGTGGGCAATCGCCAGTCGCTCGATCTGTACTTGCCAGCCAAGGGAAAACGCTCGCCACCATTGGTTGCGTTCGTGCACGGTGGAGGTTTCTGGGCAATGTCAGACGATGCCCTTGGAGTCGGGCCCGCGCTCGCCAAGGCACTCGTGGCCGAGGGGGTTGCCGTCGCCTTGATACGCTATCGGCTCTCGCCGCCCAGTCATTTTCCGGACAATGTCGAGGATGTGGCACAGGCCGTGACCTATCTTCAGCGCGTGGCCGGCCAATACGGTTATGACGCTAAAAAACTGTTTCTCGCGGGGCATTCAGCGGGCGCGCATCTGGTGAGCTTGGCGGCGCTCGATGAAAAATACCTGCGCGCAGCCGGCGCGCAAGACATTGCCGGTGTGATTGCGATAAGTGGCATCTATAGCCTTACCGATAACGGACCGCTAGCGCAGCGGAAAAAAGAAATCCTCGATCCTGTTTTCGGTAGCAACGAGCAGGGCCTCCGTGATGCTTCACCGCTATTCCATGCCCGCCGTGGACCGCCATTTTTGATTCTGTCGGCAGAAGATGATTTCGCCGGTTTTCAGGCGGATGCCCGCCGCTTTGCTGCTGCGTTGCGTGCTAAGGGCCATGCTGCGGTACAAGAAATTATCGTGCCTGGTGCAGATCATTCCACGATCATGGATTTTGAATTCAAGCGCAATCCGGCGCGCGAGCTGGTGCTGGAATTCATCGGCGCGGCCAAGGCGTCGCCCATGGTCTCCGTGCTGGCGCAGGCGCGGCGTGTGTGGCAGGAGCCCCCTTATTCCACGGAGCCGTTTTGGCAATATCCGGAACTTGTCCGGAGCTATCCGGTGGACGATCGTTTCCGTGCGGCACTGAAAAAAATTTATGAATACACAATCTTTGAACTCAGATCCTACCCGCTGCAAACCTTCCGCGCCATTGATCTCGGTAAATTTCTTGATGCGCAGCCATCCGAAAAAGCGGGGAAAGGTGATTACCTGGTGCTTACCAATGTGCGCGGAGAGAAGGTCTTCTGGAATCGGAAGCAGATTGAGCCTTACCAGCCGGTCATCGTGGTCGGGCTGGATGATGAGCGTAACCTTTTTCGCCTCACCGTGTTCTATCAGAACAAGCTCGAGTATTCGTGGAAACCGGGCACGCCCTACCTGATGGCGCGCTCGGTGGGAGCCTTCATCCATTTTCTCAAGCCGCCGCCCGCGGAACTTCAGCCGCCCACGGCGTCTATGTACGCCCTGACCACAGAGAGTTTTCAGTTGTTTGAGAACAATCCGTTGGCCGTGATGGCCGACCTGCCGAAAGAGGTCTATGACGTCATGTATCACCGCAATGCCTGCTTTTCCTGTCACAGTTTCCGCAGCACCGATGTGCATGCCGGTCATGTGCGGGCACGCAACGGAGTGTTGAGCGGTGGTTTTGCGCTTCCTTTGGAGAGCTATCCCCCGGAGGTTTTCCGGCGTTTCCTGTTCGAGCAGGACAAGTCGGCAGCCATGATGGGTGTGCGCCCGAATGCTGTCATCGGCTCAGCAGCGCGCCAGCTTCACGATCTGGTGGCAATGGAGCGGGCCAACCGGATCAAACAGCCTATCGTCCCCTGACTTGGGGATAGGGTGGAAAAGACGTTCAGATAGGGCTAATTCTGTGTGGCATGACGAGGTCGTTTGGCCATTGGCACGGTTTCTGCTTTATTTTGGGTATATCAAACATCGGTCAGGGGTAACCGCCAGAACCCGGGCCGGACGAGGGTACCATGGCAAATGTCTATACGAACGGAAATACGGGTTACAAGGGTGTTGATCGGCGCAAGTTCAACCGCCGCATCGTGGTGGATCGCCGCAAGGATATCCGTTGGGAACCGAATAAATCCAGCCGACGTCAAATCACCGGTCGCCGTGCCACCGATCATCTGGGCGTGAACGGCAGCAAACGTTAGAACAGCCGCTCAGTTGTTTTTGATATGGGCGAAGCCGCGTGCTCAGGTACTGATGTTTTTCAGATATGGGAAACCAGGCGCGCCTCTGGGATAACCGCGCGTAGCGCCTCGGAGATCTGAAAGCGTACGCCAGGGACCGGCTTCACACTGACCCACAACAGACTCAGCTTCAGATTGAGTTCGGCGAATACCACGACGTGGTTAAAGTCTGCGAACACAGTCTGAATATGTTCGATGGTAGCTTGGATGAGGTGCTGTGGTTTCTTGACGAGACCGGGAATAATCACCATGAAATCGCTTAAGGCTTTTCCATGCTCATCGAATGCCGGTGCGCGCTTGCGCAGCGGTTCGGCGGGCAGGAACGTTGGTGAAACCACCAGTTCCGACATGAGGAAATATCCTCCCGGTTTGCGGGCCTATACAGAATTTCTTTGTACAAGCTTATCTGATTGTGAAAAAAAAACCAGAATCCAGAGGGTGTTTCAGAGGCCCAGGCGGATAGGCGCACTCCAAATATAGCTGTTCCTTCCGAAGCCTGGAGCTTGACCCGCCGCCGGCACAATTACATCATGTAGACATAATATATATGCATTTTCGGGTGGGCACATGAAGGCTGAGCAACGTCAGAGTATCCGCAAAAAAATAGTGTTCAGTATTATTATCAATCACGATCTCGCCTATTCGAGGCACTGGAAGCTACGCGACTTGAGCCTGAGCGGGGCCAGGCTGGAAGCGGGAAGAGACAGCCTTGCTACCGGCACGCCGGTCGAGGCGGTGCTTACGCTCAGGGAGCAAGACGAATACGTTCTGCATCGCGTGCCGGGGGACGTAGTGCGCGCGGACCGAAATGGTATAGCGCTGCGCTTTCGCCACTACGACGACCGAACTTACACCGCGCTGGTGAATTTGTTGTACAGCAGTTAATCCGAAGATCAGAACTTTATTTAGTTTGATAAATCTGGCCGCGCGTGGAACTGTCCATGGCTCGTGGCAACAGAAAATCTTTACGCGCGTAGATGTACCCGCACAGACAGAGGGCGGAGGTGACGGGAAGTACGGTGTGACAATGCGGGCATGTCTTTGTCTGAGTATTGGCGAATCCCTCCATGACTTTTTCCGCCTTGGCGGATTGCTGTGCCCGGAAGGCCTCGGTGGGTTGAGCCGAGATTGATGGCGCATCCGATTTGGACGACAAGGATTCGCGTATTTGCGCAATCTTCGCCGTTTGTGCGTCGCGCTCATCGCGCAGCGCCAGCGCATCTTGCACGGTCCGCAACAGTTTGTCGGCTTTGCGGCGATCGGACATGTCGGCTATCAGTTCAGCGCGCGCGGATTCTACCGTCTCTACGACCTGGTCAACGCGTGCTGCCAGATAGGCCTCGAATAATTCCTCTTCTTGCAGTGCTTGCTCTTCGGGGGGCAGATCATTTTTATTGGCAGAATCGAAAGAGTGGCCGCAGTTGCAGCTTTTGGCATCGACGGATACCACCGCGCTGCATGCCGGACACGACTTCTGGTATATGCTGGAGGTCCTCATATCGCTATCCCTGTCAATGTTCAGATTCGCTTGGTGACAACTCTGGCAAAATTAAGTATAGACCTGGAAGGGTTTTCTGCCGAGGGAAATGCCGACGAAAGGCTCGCCTGAGTGATACGCGTGATGAACAGATCGGCGGTAACCGCTTCGGTTATACAATGACTTACATATTTGCCGGGTTGGTACCATGGTGGAGTTTCGGCATTATGGCGGTGATATTGATATGCCCAGCTACGAGGAAAAAAAACAGCGTTTGATGGAGGTCCTGCGCTTGGCCCGGGGAGGGGATATCCGTCTTGGGAAAACCACTTCCAATCTGTTTCGCGACCGTCAGGACGCCTCGGCGAAAAAGCTGGATGTGCGTGAGTTCAATAACGTCCTGCACGTCGACGCGGCGAATGGTTATGTCGTGGCTGAAGGCATGACACCGTATGCGAAACTCGTGACTGAATGTCTCAGGCACAACGTTATGCCGGCGGTGGTCCCACAGCTAAAGTCCATCACCATCGGCGGCGCAACCGCCGGATGCGGCATTGAATCCTCTTCGTTCCGCTACGGTCTGGTGCATGAAACGGTGCAGGAAATGGAGCTACTCCTGGGGGATGGCCGCACCGTGGCGTGCGCGCCGGACAATGAGCACCGTGACCTGTTTTACGGATTCCCCAATTCCTACGGGACGCTCGGCTACGCGTTGTTGATCAAGGCCTTGGTTATCCCCGTAAAAAAATACGTAAAACTCACCCATCTTCGTCATGCCGACCCCGGAGGATTTTTCGCTGAGCTGACGCGGCAGTGCGAACGACAGGATGTCGATTTTGTCGATGGCGTGGTATTTAGCCGTCATGACATGGTCATCACACTCGGCCAATTTGTGCACGAAGCGCCTTATATCAGCGACTACACCTACGAGAAAATCTATTACAAATCACTGCGGAAACGCCCGGAGGATTTTCTGACGACGGCGGATTATCTGTGGCGTTGGGACACAGACTGGTTCTGGTGCTCGAAAAATTTTCTGGCCCAGAATCCGGTCATCCGTCTGCTCTATGGAAGACGGCGGTTGAACTCGGTTACCTACACGAAACTCATGCGCTGGAACAGTCGCTGGAAATTCACCCACTCAATTGACAGGCTGCTGGGTTTTCATACCGAGTCCGTGATCCAGGATGTCGAAATCCCCATCGAACATGCGCAGGAATTCCTGGCGTTCTACCACGATGTCATTCGCTTCATGCCGGTATGGATTTGTCCCACCCGCGTCTACGACAAGCAAGCCAGGTTCGATCTTTATCGCATGGATCCTCGAAGGCTCTACGTTAATTTCGGATTCTGGGATGTGATCCGTGGGAGAAAAAAACTGTCGCCGGGATATTACAATCGGAAGATCGAGGAGAGAGTGCTAGCCTTGCAGGGAAAGAAGTCGCTGTATTCAGATTCTTATTTCTCACCGGAACAATTCTGGGAAATTTACAACAGGCCCGCCTACGACCGGCTCAAGAAAAAATATGATCCGGAGGAAGTGCTCAAGGATCTCTACCGCAAATGTGTGCTCAAGGAATGAAAGGTTCTTGCTGCGTTTCTCTCATGTCGGATTTGATGCCTATGAGAGTGTTTGCAAAAAACACACACCTGTTGCATTCCCGCATAGACAGGGCTCGATCGAACTGGGATAAGGCAAGCACGTGGCACTATTTGCGGTTATCGGCCTTACATCAGCGGCCGTCAGTCCGTCGTGTCAATGCCAAGGTCTATACTTGTAATTTCCCCGCTTTTCCGCCTTAATGAACAAACGCCGCTTGCCGTTCATTGTCGGGCGCAGGGGAGTGATCGAGCGAAGTTCTCATGTCAGTTGGATTTGCACAAGGAGGTTCACATGAGTCAAGCACAGCGCGCAGCAAAGTTGGAAACGGGCAAGAACATTGAAGTCGAGACGAGTAGAGAGTCTGTCGAAGTAGCCGAAGCGATCAAGGCGTTACAAGCGCAACTCGCCGACCTCCGCAAGATCATTCAGGCCGCCAAAACTTCTGGCGATGACGCTGCCAAACCTGGACGCCGTCAATAACGTCCCTTTTTTATCTCACGTGTAGGTAGTTTGTAATTCTTTTCTTTCCCAGTCCAACCGCCAACCAGTTTTCAAACCGGCCGTCTAGCTGACTCAGCACTCCATCTCGAAGGCGGATGACAGCGTCAAGCTGTGCGCCGGTCACGTACTTCCACGCCGAAAACATAAGGGCGGTGATCGAACCGTCAAGGGGGCCTTAGCGGGAACTACAGGCGGCCTGTCATTGGAAAAAGCGGGATCGCACGGGTTTGAATCCTGCAGGAGGCAGGAAAGGCGCACACAAATAATGGTATCGTATGAGGTCGAGAGGTTCAGCGTCGAAGGTCCAGACGATCAGCAAGTTAGGGAAGATTGATGGAAAAGATATACTCCAGTCGGAATTACTCCCTGCGGGACATGCCTTCCTTCCGGGACCTGCACCGGCCTCTTGTGAGGATGGGATAATGTACCTCCAGTATTTTGGTTTGCACGAAAATCCGTTTTCGATTCCGCCAGACCCGAACTATCTCTATCTGAGCCGGGGGCATCAGGAAGCGCTGGCACATCTCCAGTACGGGTTGGGCGAGGCCGGTGGTTTCGTGCAATTGACCGGTGAGGTCGGCACCGGCAAGACGCTCCTCATCCGCACGCTGGTTGAGCGACTACCCGAAGGTGTGGATGTCGCATTGATTCTGTATCCGGTATTGACCGTCGCCGAATTTGTCGCCGCCATCTGCGATGAGCTACGCGTGCCGCATCCCGGCGAGAAGGACAGTCTCAAGCAGTTGATCGACGCGCTCAACGGTCATCTTCTGCAAACCCATGCACGCGACCGGCGCACCGTGCTTATCATCGATGAGGCACAAAACCTGAGCCATGAAGTGCTGGAACAAGTCAGGCTGCTTACCAACCTCGAGACCACCAAGCAGAAGCTACTGCAAATTATCCTGATTGGTCAGCCTGAGCTGGCCAACATGTTGGCGCAACAGGATTTGCGCCAGCTCGCACAGCGCATCACCGCGCGTTTCCATCTGGTGGCACTCACGCGCAAGGAAAACTTTGAATATATTCTTCATCGTTGCCGGGTTGCCGGTGCCAAGACGATATTATTCGATAGAAAGGCCATGGAGCATGTATATGCCGCTTCTGGCGGTATTCCGAGGTTGATTAACGTGATCTGTGACCGCGCCCTGCTCGGTGCTTACACCCACGGGAAGATGATAGTGGATGTCCCCATCGTCAAACGCGCGGCCAGGGAGGTTGGACCCGCCACCAAGCCGAAGCGATGGTTGGCACCGCGCGCGCTGGCAGCGGTATCGGCATTGGCAGCCGCCCTGACCATGGCAGGCTGGTTGTGGTGGCCGCAATGGACCTCTGTATTTCCGTACGAAAGGAACCCTGCCGCTGGAGCGGTTTCCTCCGTCGAAGCGAAACCGACTGGCCCCAAAGCGGTACGGGTAACGGCACCCACACCCGCCACAACGCCCACTGAATCCACCGCAACCGACGCTGCGGCCAGCCCTGCCGGTACCGTATCCAAACTTCAGGTGTCACTCGACAATCCAGAAGCGAAGACCGACACCGAGTCGGCTTTAAAGAGCCTATTCGAACGCTGGGGGCTGGATTACGCGGCCCTGACCGGCGCCACCGGTTGCGAGCGTGCGCTCAACGCGGGCCTGCATTGCACTTATCAAACCGGAACCTGGAACAATCTGCGTGAGCACAACCGGCCTGCTGTTATTGAATTACAGGATTCCTCGGGACGCAAACACCATGCGCTCGTAACCGCTCTCAACGCGGATTCGGTGTCGCTCGCCATGGGCGGTGCGCCGCAGGAGTTTCCCGTGCAGGAAGTTGGCCATCTGTGGTTCGGGAAATATCTGTTGCTTTGGAAACCAGCGACACCCGCGCAGGAAATATTACGGCTCGGCGATCGCGGCGAGGCGATTGTCTGGCTGCGTGACGCGCTGGCGCGCTGGCGCGGCGAGCCACTCGCGGCAGAGGCGAGCGATCTGTTCGACAAGGAGCTTCAGGGGCAGCTGATACAGTTCCAGAGCCGACACCGGCTCACGTCCGACGGCGTGGCGGGACAGATCACGCTGGCTAAATTGCAGGGCTATCTGATCGATAAGTCACCCACCCTTATTGCCGCGACCGCCGAGGTGCGCTAAACATGTCATATATTCTCGATGCTCTTCGAAAGTCCCAGCAGGCGCGGCAACCCGGGACGGCGCCGCGGACGGGCGCTGTGCACAATATCTCTCTGGCGCTGCCAGTCAGTGGTTGGTGGCTTGCTTTGGGAATCATCTTGTTGCTCGGCCTGCTGATTGCCGCCTACTTCTTCTGGCATAGCGCGACGGGAAATCTCCCCGGTCCACTACCAGAGCTCTTGATGAGCGAGCCGGTCGCGGCTACCCCCGCCTCAGCGCCTGCGCCCACGACGCCCATGTCTGTCGAGAAGCCCACGCCTGTTCCGGAAGCTGCCGCCAAAAAAATCACCCCCGTTGCCGATCTGGCCGAACAGGCGAAAGTCCCCGTTCCTATTGTGCCTGCGAAAAAAGTCGTTACGGTACATCCGGAGAAAAAATCTGTCGCAAATCGCCGCCCCGAGATGGACAAAACGATCGCCGCCGTGCCCCTCATTACGGACGACACACCCCTGTTGCAGCAGATGCCACAGGATTTTCAGCATTCCCTGCCATCACTGGCGGTCACGATCCATGTGTATTCCCATGACGAATCCCAGCGAATTCTGTTCATCAATAACCGGGAATATCGCAAAGGTAGCCAGATCGAGGGAGGTATCCGGGTCGAGGATATCGTCCCCGATGGAGCCGTCCTGAGCTACCACGGAGAACGTTTTAAGTTGAGCCGCCCACGCTAACTTGCTGTTTGGTCACGCTCCCGAAGCAGTTTTTCCGCATCCGTATTCTCCGCCTAAGCCCCTTAAAAACCGGGTAAATCGGTCAATTTCCATAAATCCAGGCATGGATATTGCTCTGAGTTAACCGATTCACAGGTTTTTTTCGTAATCGGCATCACAGGTTTACGGGATTGATTGGAAAGCGCAGGTCGATTTATTCCAAGCAAGACTAACGATTCCTGAGGCCATGGGAGGTGTCATGACTGAACGTACATTTCGTATCTTTCTCGGCGCTGTCTTATTGGCTGCTATGTACTTTGAATTACCGATGGTGGTTTACGGTTACATTGCGCTGCTGCTGTTCGAGGGTATCACCAACTGGCGCATTCCCATCCTGCTTTCCCGCCTGCAAGGTAATTCTGCCACAGTAGGTTTCGACTGTGCCCTGTCCCCGGGGGAACATGCGCGGATCAATTTCGAAGCCGAGCGCGTACTGCGTCTCGTGGTAGCCACGTTTTTGATCGTCAGTTACGTAGTCTTTAGTAAGGAACTCTGGTTCTTTCCATGGTTTATTGGTTTTGCGCTTTTCGGCGCGGGACTGAGCGGTATCTGCCCGATGGTGATGGGTTTCCGGTGGCTGGGGTTTAGATGACCAAGGATCCTTACAGGGTGACAAGCGTGGACCGCGGTATCCAGTCCAGCCTGTCGACCAAAATCTCGGTCATTGTTTTCTGGGTCATGATCGTGGCCGGGATGGGCATTTCCTTTTATCTGCTGCATGACCGCGAGGAAAAGATTTCCGCTGACTACGCTGCCCAGGCCAATAGTCTGGCTTACGATATGAACAACTTCATGCATAGCCAGTTTGTGATCGAGCCTGAGCATATCGAAGAATTTTTGCCTCAACTGATGAGTCAACATCGGGCGGAAGGTATTGAGATCAATTTTAACAAAAAAACATTTTTTAATGGCCTGCGTAGATCAGGTCAGGCTTTGTATGCTCGTTCATTCGAATTTAATCCTGCGGGTAAAGCATCCGCGCACGATACTGGAATGTTGTATATAAGTTTCCCCCCACTCCATGAAGTAATTGATCAAGAACGAAAACAGATACTGATCAACATGGGCATCGTGTTGTTATCCTTTGGGCTCTTGTTGCACCGGGTATTGCGGCGAGTTCTTACGTTACCTTTTCATCACATGGTGCAGACGGCCAAGTCGATTACCCGCGGTGAGACCGCGCTCCGCTTCGACGAAAGACGCATGGACGAATTCGGATTTTTGGCTCGGTTTATCAACAAGGCGCTTGATTTCATAATCCAGAAGCAGAGGGAGTTACGCGAAGCACTGGAAAAAGTTCGAGAGTCCGAAGCCAGTCTGTTGGCGGAAAAAACGCTCATAGAGGTGACCCTGCATTCCATCGGCGATGCCGTGATTACTACCGATGCGATTGGAAATATCCAGTATCTCAACCCCATGGCGGAACAGCTCATGGGCTGGAAAATAGACATGGTACGCGGTAAGCCGGTCAGGCAGGTGATGCAGCTGATTGATGAGGAACATCGGCGCCCCGTGGAGAACCCCGTGGACGCCTGCCTGCGCGATGGCCATGCCACTGGGATCGTGGAACATGTTGTGCTGGTCCGACCGGATGGTTCGGAAGTGGATGTCGTGAATACAGCGGCGCCGATCCGGGGAGAGGGGAATGCACGGCTGATCGGCACCGTGCTGGTGATCCACGATGTCAGCCGGTCGCACCGGATGGCCAAGCAATTGTCCTATCAGGCCAGTCATGACGACCTTACCGGCCTAACCAACCGGCGCGAATTCGAGCGTATCCTGGCCAAAGCCGTGAATTCAGCCGAACCGGGATCGAACGAGCACACGCTGTGTTACATGGATCTCGATCAGTTCAAGATCGTGAACGATACCTGCGGTCATGTCGCCGGTGACGAGCTGCTACGTCAGTTTGCCGCTACCCTGCAAAGCAGGATACGTGAAACGGATACCATCGCCCGGCTGGGTGGCGATGAATTTGGTGTCCTGTTTCAGCATTGCGGTGTCGATGTGGCAAAGCGTATCGCTGAAAGTCTGCTGGCGCGGGTGAAGGAATCCCGGTTTGTCTGGAAGGACCTGGCCTTCGATGTCGGCGCCAGTATTGGTCTGGTCGCCATTACCTCCAGAGATCACAGCATTGCGGAGATCATGAGCGCGGCGGACGTGGCTTGCTATGCCGCAAAGGACGCCGGACGCCACCGCGTGCACGTCTATCGTCTTGATGACGATGAGCTCAAGCAGCGCCACGGCGAAATGCGCTGGGTGTCGCGCCTCAACAAGGCGCTGGAAGAAGATCGTTTCCGTTTGTACTGCCAGAAAATAGTCCCTGTAGTGGATGTAAACAAGGGCAATCCGCACTATGAACTGTTACTGCGGTTGCTGGATGAAGAGGGAAAACTGGTTCCACCGCTGGCGTTTATTCCAGCAGCCGAGCGCTACAACCTCATGGTGTCAATAGATCGTTGGGTGGTGCGCAAGGCCTTTGAAACATTTTCAACGAACGCCGGTATTGTTGCCGATTGGCAATTCTCCATCAATCTTTCAGGTCAGTCGTTGTGCGACGATAGTTTTCTGAGGTTCGTCATCGACTCGTTCGAGAAGACAGCTGTTTCGCCAGAACGGATATGTTTTGAAATCACCGAAACCACGGCGATGGCCAATCTTTCACGCGCCACCCGTTTCATCTCGGTGCTGAAAGGCATGGGTTGCCGGTTCTCCCTGGACGATTTCGGCACCGGCCTGAGTTCCTTCGGTTATCTTCAGACCCTGAAAGTCGATTATCTGAAAATTGACGGAAGCTTCGTGCGTGACATGACGAGCAATCCTGTCAATCGCGCCGTGGTCGAAGCCGCCAACCAGATCGGTCACGCCATGGGCATGCAGACCATCGCCGAGTTTGTCGAGAACGACAAGATACTGGAAGTATTGAGAGAGATTGGCGTGAACCATGCGCAGGGTTACGGTGTGGCCAAGCCGGCTCCCATGGAGGAAATCTTTTCGGCGGCTAATCAACACCTGTCCGGCGGCATTCTGTCGGAATTTAAAGCGGTTCTTTTCTAGCAGGTTGCTCAAGGTGCGGAGACACGTTAGTGCCACCGCGACAACTCCCTAGGGAGAGCTGAAAAGTTTGGCGAATTCCGCGCGTTCATCTTCGCTCATTGCCAGGGATGGCATGAGCGTTTCACTGGTCGGGAACTCGTAGCCACAGCGGCAGCGGCTGAGTTTGCTGTCTACGCTGCCCGTACAATTCGGGCACTCCTTTTTGTCCGATCCCAGCAAACGTGGTGCGGACTTGGTATGAATCGCCGCCGGGGGCGGTGACTTGGGTTCGACCCGCGGAACCACGGTAACCTTCGGAGCCTCGGCGATTTCTTCCTTTATCACCGCTTTTACCGCCACCGCGGTTTCTGCCTTGCGCAGAATTTTTTCGGCCCTGGCTGCCTGTGCCTGGCGGAAGGCGGGATTCGGTGTTTTGGATTGAGCCACGGGCGGCGGTGTGATTTCCGGTTTTGCCGCGACCGGCACAGGCACTGGCGTGTTTTTCACCGTCGCCAATTCGGTTTTCCTGGCCGCCCGTTTGGTGCGGAAGGAGGCCACGCTGGCGGTATTTGTGACGGCGCTGGCGGTCCAAGTCGTTGTCCGCGCAGGCGGCGGCACCACAACCGGTTTCGCGGGTGTGACTGTTTTCTTCGGTGCCGCAGCGACGCGTATCGGGCGCGGAACAGGAGCCGGCGGCGGCAGAGCCTTTTTCATTTCCGCCACGCGAGCGGATTGCGCGGCCAAGGCAGCGCGAGCCTCCTCCGAATCCTGTATGGCACTGGCGACACGCTGGGATTTCCGCGAGCTGGCTGGGTCGCGCGCGAACTCGGCTTGCGCGGCCATGACCGCGTTGGCCGCCTGTTCGGCGCGCGCCGCCAGATAATTTTGGTAAAGTTCTTCGGCCTTCAGCCGAATCTCTTCCGAGGAAAGCGCCGCATCCGCATCATCGTGATCAAACTGGTGGCCGCAAGCACATTCGCTTGCATCCAGGGGCAGCGTGATCATGCATGCGGGACAGATTTTCTGGAAAATACTCCTTGTCGTCACGGGACATCCTTGTCCATTCGAAGGGGGTATATGTCGAAGCATGGTTGCCTCGGAAAAAGTATAGGCCGGTCAAATAACCGGTGTGTGGCATGACGATGTATGGGCCCGCCAACCCGACAGGTGGCGCGTTTTTTGAGCCTGTAACACCGGGTCGCAGGCCGGTCGAGAACACCCTCTATTTCCCGGGACAGCTGAGAGGTTTTACAACCACAACACAGTGTTACCGGATGACGGGGGGTCGACGATGTCCCAAGTCTTGGCAGCCGCTTTTCACGACTGTTTGGCGCAGTGGCCCGCCTGTTGCGTGGACAAGTATTCTGACATGATTCCTCACTGTCGGGACCAAGCCATGAAAAAAATTATTCGATCTTGAGCCTCACAGTACGGCGTTCGCCCGATGTCGTGTTAGCGCTTTCCAGGATCGCGCGCTGAACCTCGCCACGGTTTCCGAGAATTTCTCCCAAGTCGAGCCATTCGCCCAGTTTTGATTCAACCGTGGTGGACAGCTCCTGAAAATCGGCGAGGCCGGTGGCAGGATCTTTCAGCGTAGACAGTCGTGGCGTTATCTCTACCAGCACCCGATCACCGCGCACCCGCGGTAATACATCGAAACCCGTCGTGACATTTTGAAGTTCAACCTCTTGCACCAGCGCGAGCTGATGCCGGCTGAGCGCCAATATTTTTTTCACGTACGGCACCGACTGGCCGATGCGGATATAGGCGCGCTGCCCGTCCAGGGTCATGACGGTTTGGATGTTGGCATTGCTGGTAGTGGTCGCATGACGGTTGGCTGAATAGCGTAGCTTGTCTTTTTGTATGATGAGGCCATCCTCTTGCGAGGTTTTGGCGGGTAACGTGACGCGCGCCTCATCGCCAACCCGAACCTCTCCTGTCACGGACTGGGACGCGGCGTCGCGATCGTCGGCGGACGCCTGTTCCACGGTGATCCGTAGCCGCTGCCGCGCCACGTCCACCTGCTCCAGAATGTGCTCGATCTCCTTAAGGTTCTTGTCAGAAGTACGAATAATCAGACGAAAATCCATGCCGGTCAGTGCGTCGTCCGGGCCCAGCAAGGGACGGATCAGGGGAATGACGTCGCTGGCAGTGCGATGCTTCAGCAGGATAATCCGGGCCTCGTCGGGGGTTGCGTCACTCAGGTTGAAAAAAACCATGAGGACAATAAACAAGGTAGGGGTGACCGAAAGGCCGCGTGGCATGTCAGTCAGTCGATCTCGAGGCGTCGTGCTTGCGTGAAATGACGTTGCCAGTAGGGATCGTTGAATCCGGCAACATACACATTCTTGCCACCGGAGGGTGAATGCACAAAGCGATCTTTCCCAAGATACAGCGCTACATGCGACGACTTCTTTCCTTCCTGAGTAAAGAATACCAGGTCACCGCGCTGGAGGTTGCTCCGTGAGATGGGACGGAAAGCGTGCCACAGGTTGTGTGTGCCATGGGGGAGTTTGACGCCAACCCGACCGTAGCTGTATTGCACCAGCCCGCTGCAGTCGAAGCCTTTCGGAGTATTGCCGCCGTAGCGATAAGGCTTACCCACCATGGCAAGCGCCTGATCCGCCGCCTGGCTGTTTAATGACGGAGTGGAGTCAACGGTTGGTGCATGGGCGCATCCCGCCAATACGATTAGCGAGAACGCCCAGGACGTAACTCGTAAGAATCGAAACGACATCGGCGTTCCCGAACTCACAACCCAGCCGCGCGGAGAGCGACGATGGGTTCACTGCAATCCCACAATTCGTTGAATCGCCGCGTTAGCAGCACTGCTTCGCGCACATCGTGTGGATGGGTCACGCAATCAGGCTTGTCGGTATCCTGTTGATGCAGATAGCCGCGGTGATCCACGACCATGAACGTTTCACGGATGCCTAGGTGTTCCTCGGCGACTTGGTGCATGTGGATGAAATCGCTCAGCCGACGGCACAGCCCAACCAGGCGGTCGTTGTCGCGTATCGCTTGTTCTGCGTCCTCGATCACAATGCGCGCGAGATTCTGGCGATGACGCGCGGCGAAGCTGGCCAGGGCGCGCGCAAAACGGGAGTTATTGAAATACGCTCCGTCCAGTCGTGGCGCGAAGATAACGATTTCGCGCGTGGCATTTTCTGCCAGCACGGCCAGAAAATCGCTGATCTCGATGCGATTCCGGATGATCCGACGCTGCGGCGCTGTCTCGGTGGCTGGTGAATTCTTGGCCGTTTCCATGTGCGCGATGAACATTCTCTTGATGGCGTAAAATTCCCATCATCAAGATATATATAGACTACTTCGCGCGGTTGGCAGAGACGGGATAACGGAAAACGAGACCGGGCTGTCGGGTCAGATTTTTATTTTGGCCAGGTTTTTAGCCTGTATGACCGCATTACCCGTATAGGTGTCGGGTGTCAGCGTAAGCAGGCGTTTTTTTGCGTCATTCGGGATTTCGAGCGTGCGGATGAAGGCCTGCATGGATTCACGGGTTATGCCGCCTTTTCCACGCGTGAGGTCCTTGAGTTTTTCGTAGGCTTGCTCGACTCCGTGACGGCGCATGACGGTTTGTACCGCCTCGGCCAAAACCTCCCAGTTCTGGTCGAGATCTTGCCGCAGGCGTTCCGCGTTGACCTCGAGCTTATCGATCCCTTTGAGACAGGAGTCACAGGCAAGCAGCATGTAGCCAAACGCCACACCGAGATTGCGCAGAACGGTGGAGTCAGTCAGGTCGCGCTGGAAGCGTGACACCGGCAATTTTTCGGCGAGGTGACGGAACAGCACGTTCGCCAGCCCCAGGTTGCCTTCGGAGTTTTCGAAATCGATCGGGTTCACCTTGTGCGGCATGGTGGAAGAGCCGACCTCGCCTTTAACTACCCTCTGCTTGAAATAACCGAGCGAGATATAGCCCCACAGATCGCGATTGAAATCTATCAGGATGACATTGAAGCGCGCCGCCGCCTCGAGCAGTTCGGCGACGTAGTCATGCGGTTCAATCTGGGTGGTGTAGGGATTCCACACGAGTCCGAGCCCCTCGACGAAGGATCGGGCGAAGGCTGGCCAGTCGAGTTCCGGGTAGGCCACAAGATGCGCGTTGTAATTGCCTACCGCGCCGTTGATCTTGCCCAGGATTGGCACTTCCGCCATCTGTCGGTAGGCGCGTTTCAAGCGGTAGGCGAAGTTAGCCATTTCCTTGCCCAGGGTGGTGGGCGAGGCCGGCTGGCCATGCGTGCGCGCGAGCATGGACTGGTCGGCATGGCGGCTGGCCAGATCGGTCATGGCCACGATCAACTTGTTCATGCGCGGAAGCAATACGCCGTCCCGGCTTTGCTTCAGCATCAAGGCATAGGCGAGGTTGTTGATGTCTTCCGAGGTGCAGGCAAAGTGTATGAATTCGGTGCAGTTGGCAATTTCCCTGTTGCCACGCGTTTTTTCCTTCAGAAAATATTCAATCGCCTTGACGTCGTGATTGGTCGTCGCCTCGATTTCCTTGACACGTCGGGCATCGCTTTCCGAAAAACCCGAGATAATTGCGTCCAGCAGCTTTCTTGCCGCGGGGGAAAAGGGCGCTACCTCCCTGATCTTCTTGTGATCACCCAGCGCCAACAGCCAGCGTATTTCCACCAGTACGCGGTGACGAATCAGGCCGTACTCGCTGAATAGCGGTCGGAGTTCTGCGGTTTTTTTCTGGTAGCGACCGTCGAGCGGTGAGAGAGCGGTGAGCGGATTCAGCGGCAATACATCCGGCTTGTTCGGTTTGTTCATGCGCGCCTGCGATGGTTGATGGTCCGTGTGGACGGGCGCATTTTACCAGATCAGCCTGGAAATTGCCGGATCAGCGCAGCACCGAGTGTGTCCCAACGGGCCGCATGGCAGGTATGGCTGCTTCAATGATGCCGCCGCCCAGACATTCGTCGCCGTCGTAAAAGACTACTGCCTGCCCGGGCGTGATGGCGCGCTGCGGATGATCAAATGTCACATGCAGCCCTGTTTTGTGCGGCGCGACGGTGCAAACCTGATCCGACTGGCGATAACGGGTTTTGGCGCGCAGCTTGCGTGGCCAGGACAACGGTTCGGCGCCGATCCAGTGCAACTGGCCAGCCATCAGCGCCTCGCTGAACAACGCGGGATGATGTTCTCCCTGCTCGACATAAAGGATGTTGTTGGTCACATCCTTGCCGACCACGTACCACGCCTCGCCTTCTCCGCCAATCCCCAGTCCCTGACGCTGGCCGATGGTATAGTACATCAAGCCGTCGTGTTTCCCCTTGAACGACCCGGAGAGCGTGCGCATCTCGCCGGGTTGCGCAGGCAGGTAGCGCGCGAGAAAGGATTTAAAGTCGCGCTCACCAATGAAACAGATGCCGGTCGAATCCTGGCGATCGTAGTTTGACAGACCAGCCTCCTGCGCCAGCCGACGCACTTCGGTTTTGGTCAGATCGCCTACCGGGAATAGCGTGTGCGCTAGTGCCTCCTGCCCCAGCAGACACAAGAAATAGGATTGGTCCTTGCTGGCATCGCGTGCCTTCAGCAGATGGAACCGTCCGGCATGGCTGTCAACACGCGCATAATGCCCGGTAGCGATGCGGTCCGCGCCGAGAGCCAGCGCGTGTTCCAGAAACACCCGAAACTTGATTTCCTTGTTGCACAACACATCGGGATTGGGCGTGCGACCCGCCCGGTATTCGGACAGAAAATAACTGAACACGCGGTCCCAATATTCGGTGGAGAAGTTGACTGTTTTGAGGGGAATGCCGAGATGATCGCATACCGTCTGCGCCATTTTCAGATCCTCTTCCGCGCTGCAATGGCCCGTGGTGTCGTCCTCCTCCCAGTTTTTCATGAACAGGCCCGTGACCTCGTGACCCTGGCGCTTCAGGAGCAGCGCCGCCACACTCGAATCCACGCCACCAGAAATGCCGACCACGATTTTCATGTCTGTCTAAACGATGCGTCGTGTGGCAGCCGACGCCGCCAGTTCTTGCGGGTCCTTGAGGAGATCAAGTGAATATCGTTGCCCCGCGAGGTAATCGTCGAGGCAGCGCTCCACCTGTGGACTGCGATGACGTGCGCGCTCGGCGCGGATTTCTTCCGGACTCAGCCACAGCGTGCGCACGATGTCATGGTCGAGTGTGCGGTTTTCTTCGTGGTGCGTGACGCGCCCGGTGAAGGCAAAGCGCAGATAGGTGACACCCTTGGCGGGATGTTGCCAGCGGTAGACGCCGAGGAGCGATTCCGGTGTGAAATGCCAGGCGGTTTCTTCCAACGTTTCACGCGCCACGGCGCACAGGAGGCTTTCACCTTCGTCGAGATGACCGGCCGGCTGGTTAAGTACGAGCTGGCCATCGGCTTTCTCCTCGACCAGCAGGAATTTTCCGTCACGTTCAATAATTGCCGCGACCACGACATTCGGTTTCCAGATCATGAATCAACCTTATCAAACTTGTGCATCGGCTTCACGCCATCGTCCCGGCTCCAGGCCCTCGATCGTGTATTGGCCCACGGCATAACGCACCAGACGCAACGTCGGAAATCCCACGGCGGCGGTCATGCGCCGCACCTGGCGGTTGCGACCTTCGGTGAGCGTGATTTCAAGCCACGCGGTCGGAATCGATTGACGAAACCGTATCGGCGGATTACGCGGCCAAAGCGTGGGCTCCGCGATCCGCCGAACTTCCGCCGGCTGTGTACGTTCGCCGTCTAGGATAACGCCACGGCGCAGTCGCTCCAGTGACGGCTCGTCCGGCTCTCCCTCCACCTGTACCCAGTAGGTCTTGGGTTGTTTATAGCGCGGATCGGATAGGCGCTGTTGGAGCTTGCCGTCATCGGTGAGCAGCAGCAGTCCTTCACTGTCCCGGTCGAGCCTTCCCGCCGGGTAGACGCCGGGAATGTTGATATATGTGGCCAGCGTTTCACGCCCGGCGGTGTCGGTGAACTGCGTCAACACGCCATAGGGTTTGTTAAAGAGAATCAGCCGGGGCATGGCGGAAGTTTAACGCAGCGTGACGCTGCACCGTACCGACTCGTTCTGATGATAGAATGCGCAGCAGTTTTCTCGGAGCAGATCATGGCTTTTACGCATATTAGAATTCCCATGGGTAGAAAGATTGCTGTCAACGCGGATCACTCACTTAATGTCCCTGACAACCCCGTTATCCCCTTTATCGAGGGAGATGGCATTGGCCGGGACATCACTCCGGTCATGCGCAAGGTCGTGGATGCGGCCGTCACTAAGGTTTACGGTGGCAAGCGCTCGATCGCCTGGATGGAAGTGTTCGCAGGCGAAAAAGCGGTCGCGACCTACGGCAACAACAACTGGCTGCCGGAGGAAACCTTACAGGCGGTCAAGGAATATGTTGTTTCAATCAAGGGGCCGCTAACGACACCGGTGGGTGGCGGTATCCGCTCGCTCAACGTGTCGTTGCGTCAGCAGCTCGACCTGTATGTCTGTCTGCGACCGGTGCGCTATTTCACCGGTGTCCCGAGCCCGGTGCGGGAACCGGAAAAGACCGATATGGTGATTTTCCGGGAAAATTCTGAAGATATCTACGCGGGTATCGAGTGGCCTTCCGGTTCGCCCGAGGCGCGGAAGATGATTGCTTTCCTGCAGCATGAAATGGGTGTGAAGAAAATCCGCTTTCCGGAGACTTCCGCGATCGGTATCAAACCGGTATCACGCGAAGGCACGGAACGGCTGGTACGCCGCGCGATCCAGTATGCTATGGCGAACAATCGTCCTTCCGTGACGCTGGTGCACAAGGGTAACATCATGAAATTCACCGAAGGCGGTTTCAAAAGCTGGGGCTATGAACTGGCTCAGCGCGAATTTGGCGCGCAACTCATCGACCAAGGCCCGTGGATGCGCATGAAAAACCCGAATTCAGGAAGCGAGATCGTGATCAAGGACGTGATCGCCGATGCCTTCTTGCAACAAATCCTGTTACGACCGGTGGAATACAGCGTGATCGCCACGCTCAATCTAAACGGTGATTACATCTCCGACGCGCTCGCGGCGCAGGTCGGCGGGATCGGCATTGCGCCGGGTGCCAACCTGTCCGATACCGTGGCAATGTTCGAAGCCACACACGGTACCGCGCCCAAATACGCTGGCAAGGACATGGTCAATCCCGGTTCCATGATTCTGTCGGCCGAGATGATGTTGCGTCATCTGGGCTGGGTGGAAGCAGCCGATCTGATTATTAAAGGGATGGAAGGGGCGATTTCCGCCAAGACGGTCACTTACGATTTTGCCCGGCTTATGCCCGGTGCGACACAGGTGAGCTGCTCCGGGTTCGGCGAGGCCGTGATTCGGTCAATGTAATTTCTAATCTCTAACAGAGAAATAGACAGGATTAACAGGATTTTTCAGGATTCACAGGGTTAAAGATTTTAGATACAAGAAATCCTGTTAATCGTGTTTTTTAATCCTGTAAATCCCGTCTGATTTTTTCTTTGTAGTTTTATTTTTTTGAAAAAAGAAAACCCGGCATGGCCGGGTCCCAAAACTTCAAACGGTAATAACGCCGATCACTTGGATAAGGAACGTATGTTGGAAGCCTGAGGGCCCTTGGGACCTTCCTGAACTTCAAACTCGACCTGTTGACCCTCTTTGAGAGTCTTGTACCCTTCCATTTCTATCGCGGAATAATGCGCGAAGACATCATCGCCGCCATCTGTGGGTGTTATGAATCCATAACCCTTGCTGGCGTTAAACCACTTCACGGTGCCTAGTGGCATACATCCCCCTCCTGCTGCGGCAACCGCCGCTATCCTTCAGTTTGCTGATACCGCACCCACCTCCTGCAAGTGCCTAAGTAAAGGCGCAGCTTTGTCATCATCCTTCTTTTTTCAGGCAAGTCAAGCAAACCCCTCCGGCGGCGTTGTAACATCGGCCGACGATCTGGAAAATCCCGGAGGAGCCTCAAATTTCATGCCACATTCTCAGGGGTTGAAATTTCAGGCATGGGTCCCACAATGTACTTGAATTTGCAAGTCGGGACGCGGGTTCCTGTAATGAATTGGTGTAATCTTTAAGGTATGAGCGACAAGCCTCAGCACTATCTCGACGGTCCGGTTGTCCAGGAGGCGAAACCCCGGCTCCAGAAACCGCAGTTGTACAAAGTCATCCTGCTGAACGACGACTATACTCCAATGGAGTTCGTCGTAATTATTCTGGAACGGTTTTTCGCCAAGAACAGGGAAGACGCGACCCGCATCATGCTGCATGTGCATCAGAAGGGGATAGGGATCTGCGGAATTTACATCCGCGAGATCGCGGAAACCAAGGTGCGTCAGGTGCTGACGTATGCCCAGGAACACAAGCACCCGTTGCAATGCACCATGGAACCTGAATAAGGGGAAGATCTTCGAAAGGGAAGAATTTTGTTGATGGGCCAGTGCCCGGAGGCGGTGCCATGTTGTCCCAAGAACTTGAATTCTCATTGAACAGCGCGTTCCAAAACGCGCGCGAAAAGCGCCACGAGTTTATCACCGTGGAGCATTTGTTGGCGGCGCTGCTCGACAACCCTTCCGCCGCGCGCGTGCTGCGCGCCTGTGGCGGCAACATTGAGGAACTGCGTCGCAGTCTCGGCGCTTTCCTCGAGGAAAATGTCCCCAAACTCGCTGCGGGCAGCAAGATCGACACTCAACCAACCATCGGATTCCAGCGCGTTATCCAGCGCGCGGTGCTGCACGTTCAGGGCGTGGGCAAAAAGGAAGTCACTGGCGCCAATGTGTTGATCGCCATTTTCGGCGAGAAGGAATCGCACGCCGTCTATTTTCTGCACAAGCAGAATATCAGCCGTTTCGACGTGGTGAATTTCGTGTCGCATGGCATTTCGAAAATACCGGGCGAGAATCAGGGCGAACTGCCTGCCTCCGAAGATACTGAAGAGGGTGCCTCCGCCACTGAAAAAAGTCCCCTCGATGTGTTCTGTATCAATCTCAATGAACAGGCGCGGATGGGAAAAATAGATCCGCTGATCGGACGCGACCGCGAGGTGGAACGCACGATCCAGGTGCTGTGCCGCCGCCGCAAGAATAATCCGCTGTACGTGGGCGAGGCTGGTGTGGGCAAGACCGCTATTGCCGAGGGGTTGGCCAAGAAGATCGTGGACGGCGAAGTACCGGATGTGCTGATGCATAGCACTATCTATGCGCTCGACATGGGCTCCTTGCTGGCGGGCACCAAGTATCGCGGCGATTTCGAGAAGCGCTTGAAGGCCGTATTGCAGCAACTCAAGAAACAGGACAATACAGTTCTGTTTATCGATGAGATTCACACCATCATCGGCGCGGGCGCCGCATCGGGTGGCGCGATGGATGCCTCTAATCTTCTGAAGCCGGTGCTGGCCTCAGGCGATCTCAAGTGCATCGGCTCGACCACGTATCAGGAATATCGCAACATCTTTGAGAAGGACCGCGCATTGTCGCGCCGCTTCCAGAAAATCGACGTTACCGAGCCTTCGGTGGAAGAAACGGTCGAAATCCTGCGCGGCTTGAAGAACCGGTTCGAGAACCATCACGGCGTGCGCTATACGCAGCAGGCGCTGCGCAGCGCGGTGGAACTTTCGCACCGTTACATCAACGACCGACACCTGCCGGACAAGGCCATCGACGTGATCGATGAGGCCGGCGCGAGCCAGCATCTGCTGCCGGTGAGCCGCCGCAAGAAAACCATCGGTGTGCACGACATCGAGGATATCGTCGCCAAGATAGCGCGCATCCCGCCCAAAACGGTTTCCACCTCGGATCGCGAGGCGCTCAAAACGCTCGAGCGCGATCTCAAGATGGTAGTGTTCGGTCAGGATGACGCCATCGAAGCGCTGGCGACCGCGATCAAGATGTCGCGCTCCGGTTTAGGCCACCCGGAGAAACCGGTCGGCTCCTATCTCTTTGCCGGACCTACGGGTGTCGGCAAGACCGAGGTCACCCGGCAGCTGGCGCGCATCATGGGTTTAGAGCTTATCCGCTTCGATATGACGGAATACATGGAGCGGCATACCGTCTCGCGCCTGATTGGCGCGCCACCCGGTTATGTCGGTTTCGATCAAGGTGGATTGTTGACCGAGGCCATCGTCAAGCATCCACATTCGGTGCTACTTATGGACGAAATCGAGAAGGCGCATCCAGACGTGTTCAACCTGTTGTTGCAAGTAATGGATCACGGCACGCTCACGGACAACAATGGACGCAAGGCTGATTTCCGCAACGTCATCCTGGTGATGACGACCAACGCGGGGGCCGAGCGCTTGAGCCGGTCGAGCATTGGATTCACCAAGCAGGACCATGCCGGCGACGAGCTGCAGGAGATAAAGCGTCTGTTCAGCCCCGAGTTCCGCAACCGGCTGGATGCGACCATCCAGTTCAAGCCGCTGGATGAGGCAACCATTTCGCACGTGGTGGACAAGTTTATCCTCGAGCTGGAAGCGCAGCTGGCAGACAAACACGTCACGGTCGAGCTGGATAATGCCGCGCGTATCTGGCTCGCCAAGCACGGTCACGACCCGGCCATGGGCGCGCGTCCGATGGCACGGCTGATTCAGGAGAAGGTCAAGAAGCCGCTCGCCAACGAGTTGCTCTTCGGCAGCCTTGCTTCCGGTGGCCATGTCAAAGTGACCGCGGACGACGAGGGTCTGTCTTTCGATTTCATTCCTGCTACCGACAAGACCCCGGCCTGATTTTTCAGATATGAAGACGACAATGGCGCGTATTTACGCGCCATTGTCGTTTATGCATAGCCAGCAGTAAAAGCTAGCGGGCGCGGAAAGTAATCCGGCCCTTGGTAAGATCGTAAGGTGTGAGTTGTACGGTGACGCGGTCGCCGGTGAGGATGCGGATATAGTTCTTGCGCATCTTGCCGGAGATATGCGCCGTCACCACGTGTCCGTTGTCCAGCTTGACCCGGAACAGGGTGTTAGGAAGGGTTTCAGTGATGGTCCCTTCCATCTCGATATGCTCTTCTTTCGCCACGCAATTCCTTAAATCAATTTAATCGGCGGCGTATGATGCCGCAGTCGTGCGAAGGCGTAAAGCAGTTTCAGGAGCAGTCCAGTTGGACCGCCACCGAGGGGAAGGTCAGAGTGCGCGTTCCCGCTGGCGGGCGTGGCCGGCGTTGACGTCGCCTGGCAACCAGGCCACATAGGGATGCACGGCCTCCGGGCTGATAATGATCTGCATCATCAGGAATCGGGAAACATCCTTCTGACCTTCCATCTCCGGGAGACACTCCAGGAGCTTTTGGTAATGCCACTGGTTCAGGTAGAGCAGGTTCGGATGGAGACCGTGTTCGCGGTGATAGTGTTCGACGAGACGATAGAGAAAGCTGAGCATGGATTTCGCACCCCGGCCGGATGAACCGGCCTTAGTCCATAAGGGATGCAATGGATGTGCCAGCAGAGCGGTAACCTACACGCCAGTGTGCGTGTCGGGATTGTCCAGATGAACCCAGTGACCCTCGAGAAAGGCTTCCAACGGCCGGTAATGGCCCTTGTACGTCATTTTCTGACATTCCTTGATCCAGTAACCCAGGTAGAGCCATGGCAGTTGTTGCTCGCGGGCAAATTCTATCTGCCACAGCACGGCGTAGACGCCGAGGGCGCGGCGCTTTTCTTCCGCCCTGAAAAAGGTGTACACCGCCGAGAGTCCATCTGGAAGTATATCGGTTACGACGACACCCAGAAGTTTCTGGTTCAGACGTATTTCGTAAAACACGGTATGGATATGACGCGATCCAAGAAAGTTCAGGTATTTCTGCGGATCGGGATCGTCCATGCCTCCGCCCGGATGCCGCGAGGACTGATAACTTTTGTACAGCTCAAAGTGCTCTTCCTGGTAGAGAGGTGGGCGCGCAATCACGGACAGATCCTGGTTGCGTTTCCAGATGCGCCGTTGACCGCGATCCGGCCGAAAACGATTCACCGGAATGCGCACCGGGATGCAGGCATTGCATTCGCGGCAATGCGGGCGGTAGATGAGATCGCCACTGCGCCGAAAACCGAGGCGCATGAATCCGGCATACTGGCGGCTATCGAGCGGTTGACGTGGATCGAGGAACAGCGAGGTGGCGGTGCGTCCGGGCAGGTAACTGCACGCGTGCGGCATCGAGAGAAAAATTTCCGGCGGTTTGTGAGAACTCGTCATGGCCTAGCCGGTGGATGACTTTCCGTAAGTATTGCCGGATCCGCCTCAAAGCGCCAGCGTCCCGGATGGCCGGATTGCTGGAGCGCCCGTTCCAGCCGTTCCAGGAAGTCACGGCGGCGGATTTCCTGCGCGCCCAGGCTGGACAGATGCGCCGATGGCAGTTGGCAATCGACAAGGACAAAGCCCCAGAGCTCAAGTTGCCGCACGAGATGGACAAACGCTACTTTGGAGGCGTCCGTTTCACGACTGAACATGGATTCACCGAAAAAGGCGGCACCTAGGGCGACCCCATAAAGCCCGCCGACGAGTTTCCCGTCCAACCAGGATTCCACGGAATGCGCCAGTCCGCGTTCGTGCAATACGCAATAGGCTTCGATCATTTCCGGCGTGATCCACGTGCCATGTCCGGTACGTTCGTGCCGGGGTTGGGCGCAGGAAACGATGACATCGCGAAAAGTTTTGTCCAGCGTGACCTCGAATTTTTTCCGACGCAGTGTTTTACGCAGGCTATGCGAAACGCAAAGTTTTTCCGGAAATAGCACGGTGCGCGGATCAGGCGACCACCATAGAATCGGCTGGTCCGGGTTGTACCAGGGAAAAATGCCGTGACGATAGGCTTCCAGCAGCCGCTCGGCGCGCAGATCGCCGCCCACGGCCAACAGGCCTTCGGGGGAGGCCAGTTCTACCGGGGGGAAACGCAGATCAGCCGATCCGGGCTTGAGGACAAACATGACAGCTATCTTTCCGTTGCCGTTTATTTTTTGAACGGAACATGTTCGTTCAGTTCATTCACATATAAATCCACATCGAGACGTTCCCGCGCGAGGTAGTCTGCGACGGTGCGGCTGAATTTCGGGTGCGTAAGTCGATGCGCCGAGCGGGTCACTACCGGCGTGAACCCGCGCGCCAGTTTGTGCTCGCCCTGCGCGCCGGCCTCGAAGGAGCGCAGTCCTTGGGCAACGCTGTACTCAATCGCGGTGTAGTAACAGGTTTCAAAGTGGAGGCTGTGAAATTCCCCACGGCAGCCCCAGTAGCGGCCATACAGCGCGTCCGCGCCGCGCAGGTTGAGCGCGCCGGCGATATAGTCGTGCTCCTTTCGCGCCAGCACCAGAACGACCTGATCGCGCATCGTCTCGCCCAGCCGGTGGAAAAACTCGCGCGTGAGATAGGCATAAGCGCCGTGCGCGCTAATCGTCGAGACATAAAATTCGTAGAAGATGTCCCAATGCGTGGAGGTGATGGAGGCACCCGTTAGTACTTCCATAACGATCTCTGCTTCTTGCACATGTCGCCGTTCACGTTTTATTTTTTTGCGTTTCTCCGCCGTGAAGGTGGACAGAAAATCATCGAAATCGCGGTACCCCGGATTAGACCAATGAAACTGAAAACCGGTGCGTAGCAGGTGGTCCTCTGTTTCAAGCAAAAGCGAGTCCTCTTCTGTCACAAACAGCCAATGCAGTGATGAAGCGCCGGTTTCCTGCATGTGCTGTGTTGCACCCTGTATCAGTTTGCTCTTTATTCTCGCGGGCTCGGTAGCGGATGCAACGAGCAATCTCGGACCACCGACCGGTGTGAACGGTACGCTGACCACCAGCTTGGGATAATACTTTGCACCGGCTTGTGCGTAGGCATTGGCCCAGGCCCAGTCAAAGACATATTCGCCGTAGGAATGATTTTTCAGATACATGGGCGTCGCGCCCAAGAGCCGACCTTGCAACGGTCCATCCTCATACACCACGAGGTGTTGCGGTTGCCAGCCGGTCTTCGGGCTTACGCAGCCGGTAAATTCCAGTGCCGAGAGAAACTCATGATGCAAAAAGGGGTTGTTCTCGCCGACGAGAGTATTCCAGTCTTTGGCGGGAATTTTCTCCAGGCTGTCTACGACATTGATATGCATCCTGTCATTCTAAACGCGCCAGACCGGAGGATGCACGGCGCAGGACCATCAGGCCGATGGTTTATGGGGCAACAGCTGGTTGAGGCCTTTTAGATACTGTTCTTGCGGTACTCCCGGCCGATCAGTAGTCGCGCGTGCTCGTGGCGGATCGCGACGGACGTTGTTATCGGCATCTATCCCGCGTGCATGGTGGATGCCCTCAATCCGATCGACGCACTGCGTCACGAGTGAGCGTAGGCCAGCCGGGTTATGGTACATTCCATGTCTCGTTGACCGCCGTTCCATGAACAAGAAGACTGATCCATGAATCTGCATGAATACCAGGCCAAGGCCTTGCTCGCCGAATACGGCGTTCCGGTCCCCCCGGGCCGGCCGGCCTTTTGCATTAGCGAAGCATTGAAAGCGGCCGACGAACTGGGCGGCGACAACTGGGTGGTGAAGGCGCAGATCCACGGCGGCGGTCGCGGCAAGGCCGGCGGCGTGAAAAAGGTTGTCGGTCGCGACGCCCTGGAAAAAACGGCGAGCGGCCTGCTCGGCACGAAACTGGTGACGCACCAGACAGGTCCCGGCGGTCAGCCGGTGCATCGCCTGCTGATCGAGCAATCGAGCGTGGTGAAGCGCGAACTGTATCTGGCCTGCCTGCTGGATCGCGCACTGGAGCGCGTCGTGTTCATTGCCTCCAGCGCCGGCGGCATGGACATCGAGGAGATCGCCGCCAAACACCCGGAAAAAATCCTGAAGGTTGTCACCGACCCCGTGGCCGGCCTGCAGGCTTATCAATGTCGCGAGATCGGTTACGCCCTTGGGCTGAATGATGCTCAGGTTACAGAGCTCACCCGGATGATGCTTAGCCTCTATCATCTATACTGCGCGCGCGACTTGAATCTGGTGGAGATCAATCCGCTCGCCATCGGCGCCGAAGGCGAACTGGTCGCGCTCGATGCCAAGATCCAGGTGGACGACAACGCGCTTTATCGCCAGAAGGCGCTGGAAGAATGGCGCGACCCCTCGCAGGACGACCCCAAGGAACACCAGGCGCACGAGTTCGGTCTTAATTACATTGCGCTCGAGGGCAACATCGGTTGCATGGTCAATGGTGCGGGACTGGCCATGGCAACCATGGATCTGATCAAGCTGCACGGCGGCATGCCGGCGAATTTTCTCGACGTTGGCGGAGGTACCACCGCGGATAAGGTGGCCGAGGCCTTCAAGCTGATTCTCTCGGACAAGAACGTCAAGGCGATACTCGTCAATATTTTCGGCGGCATCGTGCGCTGCGATCTTATTGCCGAAGGCATCATCAAGGCAGTCAAGGAAGTCGGCATCGAAATTCCGGTGGTGGTACGCCTGGAAGGTACCAATGTCGACAAGGGACGGTCGCTTCTGAAACACAGTGGCCTGAAAATTATTTCAGCTGACAGCCTGACCAGCGCCGCCAAGCAAGTGGTCGCGGCAGTCAAATGAGCATTCTCGTCGACAAAAATACAAAGGTAATCTGCCAAGGCTTTACTGGCAAACAGGGCACGTTCCATTCCGAACAGGCGATCGCCTACGGCACCAAAATGGTCGGCGGCGTAACGCCGGGTAAGGGCGGGCAGTCGCATCTCGGTTTGCCTGTGTTCAATACCGTGCGTGAGGCGGTACAACAAACCGGTGCCAGTGCAACCATGATTTATGTGCCGGCACCGTTTGCCGCCGATTCCATACTGGAAGCAGCCGCGGCGGCGATCAAGGTGATCGCCTGCATCACCGAGGGTATACCGGTGCGCGACATGCGCAAGGTCAAGGCGGCGTTGCACCAGTATCCTGGCGTGTCGCTTATCGGCCCGAATTGTCCCGGTCTCATTACGCCAGGCGAGTGCAAGATCGGCATTATGCCGGGCTTCATTCATAAACCGGGAAGTGTCGGCATCATTTCGCGTTCCGGCACGCTGACCTACGAGGCTGTCTATCAGACTACGCTGGTCGAGTTGGGCCAGAGTACCTGTGTCGGTATCGGCGGCGATCCGATCCAGGGGCTGAATTTCGTGGATTGCCTGAAAATGTTCCAGGCCGACCCCGCTACCCGCGGTATTGTCATGGTGGGCGAGATTGGCGGGCAGGCGGAGGAAGACGCTGCTGCTTATATAAAGAATCACGTCACCAAGCCGGTGGTCGCGTATATTGCCGGTGTGACCGCACCCAAGGGCAAGCGTATGGGCCATGCCGGTGCGGTGATCGCTGGCGGCAGGGGCACGGCCGAGGAAAAATACCGAGCGCTCGAAGCCGCCGGGGCCCACACCGTGCGCTCACCCGCGGACATCGGTGCGCGTATGCGCGAAGTGTTGGCGTAGCATGAGTGCGCGTCTGCGTGTTGCTCTCGGTCAACTCAATCTCCTGGTGGGAGATGTTGCCGGCAATGCGTCGAAGATGATTGCCGCGGCGCGGCGCGCGCGCGATGAACTCAAGGCCGATGTCGTCCTGTTTCCCGAGCTTGCGCTTACCGGTTATCCCCCCGAGGACCTGTTGTTGCGCCCTGACCTCAGCGTGCGGGTGGAACTCGCTCTGGGTGAGATGCTCAAGAACATAGCCGGCATTGATGTAATTCTCGGCTATCCCAAGCGGCAGTATGGAAAATTGTTCAACGCTGCCTCGCTGCTACGCGGCGGCAAAGTGGCTGCGACCTACTTCAAGCACATTCTTCCCAACTACGGCGTGTTCGATGAAAAGCGTTACTTCGCCGAAGGCGCGGATCCCTGCGTGCTGGATATCAAGGGCACGCCGGTGGGTATCACCATCTGCGAAGACATATGGGAGCGTGGACCGGTGGAGCAGGCCGTAAACGCAGGCGCACGTCTCATGCTGAACATCAACGCTTCGCCGTATCATCGAAAAAAGGGGCCGGAGCGTTTCGATATCGTTGCCCGCCGCGCGCGCACCAATGGTGTGCCGATTGTCTATCTGAATCTCGTCGGCGGACAGGACGAGCTGGTGTTTGACGGTGACTCTTTTGTCGTCAACGGCCGGGGTGAAATGACCCAACGGGCCCCCGCCTTCGTGGAAGGGCTGTATCCAATCGAAATCGGGATCGGAGACCAGATCGAGCCCGCCAAGGCGCAAATCATGCCGGACCTGACCGACGAAGAGAGTGTTTATTCCGCGCTCGTCCTGGGTATTCGTGACTATATTTCCAAGAACAAGTTCTCAGGCGTCGTCATCGGCCTTTCGGGCGGCGTGGATTCGGCGCTGACACTGTGCCTGGCCGTGGATGCCATCGGCGCTTCACGAGTCGAGGCCGTCATGATGGCTTCGCCTTTCACATCGTCGATGAGTCTTGAAGACGCACGCATGCAAGCCTTGTCGCTCGGCGTGAAATACAGTTTCATCTCGATCGAAAATCTTTTTGAATCGTTTCGTGTGGCTCTCAAGGAGGAATTTCACGGCATGGAGCCCGACACCACCGAGGAGAACATCCAGGCGCGCATCCGCGGGACGCTGCTCATGGCCATCTCCAACAAGACCGGCAAGATGGTGCTGACCACCGGCAACAAGAGCGAAATGTCGGTCGGCTATGCCACGCTCTACGGTGACATGGCCGGTGGTTTTGCGGCGATCAAGGACGTGCCCAAGACGCTGGTATACCGCTTGGCGGAATACCGAAACAAAATTAAATCCGTGATTCCACGACGTGTGCTCGAACGACCGCCGTCGGCGGAGCTGGCGCCGGACCAGAAGGACACCGACTCACTGCCGCCGTATTCGGTGCTGGATCCGATTCTCGAACGTTATGTCGAGCTGGATCAGTCTGCCGAGGATATCGTCGCCGCGGGTTTTGACGAGGCTATCGTGCGCCGTGTGCTGCGCATGGTGGAACGTAATGAATACAAGCGCCGGCAGGCGGCGCCAGGCGTACGCATCACGCCGCGCGCCTTTGGGCGCGATCGGCGCTACCCCCTTACCTCGGGCTACGGCAGCCATACTCCGGACAAGCCCGGTGGTAACGACCCGGCCAGTGGTATTTAATAGACAGGTCAGATTCGCAACCCGATTCGAGGTTTCCGACAATGAAAAAAATTGAAGCCATCATTAAACCTTTCAAGCTGGATGACGTACGCGAAGCCTTGTCCGAGGCTGGCGTGAGTGGCCTGACCGTGACCGAGGTCAAGGGTTTCGGCCGGCAGAAGGGGCACACGGAACTCTACCGTGGCGCGGAGTACGTGGTGGATTTTTTGCCCAAGGTAAAGATCGAGCTGGTGGTAGCCGATAACATGTTGGACCGCTGCATCGAGGCCATCACCGGTGTAGCGCGCACCGGCAAGATCGGTGACGGCAAGATTTTCGTCACGTCCGTCGAGCAAGTGGTGCGTATCCGTACCGGCGAGCAGGGACCGGTAGCGATTTAACCGCCGCGGACTAGCGGCTTGCCGTCAGCGCGTCGACCTGGGCGATATATCGGCTATCCGGGAAATTCTTGCGGAGTATCCGCAGGGTGTCATTCAGCAGGTCGTTTATGCCCATCGCCTTGTAGGACAGCGCCATGATGCCGAGGGCGTCTTCCGTCGATGGCGTGCGCGGATAATTCTCCAGCGCGTATTTGGCGCGGTTAGCGGCCGCGACATAGGCCGCACGTTCATAATAGAAGCGCGCCACCAAAGTTTCATACTTCGCCTGGGCCTCGAAAAGATAAGCCATGCGCTGCCGCGAATCCTCGGCGTAGCGGCTGTTGGGAAAGCGCTGCACGACCTCATTGAAGGCATTGTAGGATTCCAGCGCGCCTTTGGGGTCGCGGTCGGAAAGGTCGTCCTTGGAACCCAGCATCCAGTTCACCAGGCCCCTCTCGCCATGGAAATTCACCAGTCCCTTGAGGTAATACGCGTAATCCACGTTCGGGTGCGTCGGATGCAAGCGGATGAAGCGGTCGGCGGCCGCAAGGGCGAGCGCCGGTTCCTCGAATTTGTAATTGGCGTAGGCAATTTCCAGTTGCGCCTGCTCGGCGTAGCGTCCGTAGGGGTAGCGCGCCTCGAGGCTCTCGAAATATTTGATACCGGTTTCGTAATCGCCGTCCGCCACCTTCGCCTTGGCCTCGGTGTAAAATTTCTCCGGCGACCAATCCTTGGTCGGATCTTCAGTGACGCCGGCACAACCGGCGATCAGCAGCAAGAAAAGGCCGGTCAGCGGACCGATGAATCGACGCATTCGATTTACCCCGATACAACGTATAAAGTCGCGCCAGCTTAACCCGATTTCACTTCGCCGGAAAGACCGGCCGCAGACATGAACCAGAAATCCAGATTGTCGGCAAGCATCCCGCCCGAGCTGGCCGGACAACGGCTCGATCAGGCGTTGCCGGCGTTGTTCACGGACATCACGCGCTCGCGGTTGCAGCAATGGATCGAAGATGGGCGCGTTACCCTCAACGGCCGGGTTCCACGCAAACGTGATAAGGTGAAAGCGGGCGATGCGGTGGAGGTCATGGTCCCGCCGCCGGTGCAATCGGGTTGGAAGGCGCAGGCGCTTCCGCTGAAGATCGTGCATGAAGACAGCGAGTTGCTCGTCATCAACAAACCGCCCGGCCTGGTGGTACATCCGGGTGCGGGCAATCCGGAAGGGACATTGTTGAATGCCCTGATCGCGCACGCGCCAGAACTCACGCGGCTTCCGCGCGCCGGGATCGTGCACCGGCTCGACAAGGATACCTCAGGCTTGCTTGTGGTCGCGAAAACCGAAAGCACGCGCCAGAACCTGATTGGACAACTGCAAGAGCATGCCGTCGAGCGCGAATACCTCACCATCGTGAATGGTGTCATGGTCGCGGGTGGAACCATCGAGGCCCCGATTGGCCGCCACCGAACTCAGCGCACGCGCATGGCGGTGAGCAGTCAGGGCAAACCCGCCGTGAGTCATTACCGCGTCATGAAAAAATACCGCTCTCACACCTTGGTACAGGTCAATCTCGAATCCGGTCGCACGCATCAGATTCGCGTGCACATGGCGCATTTGCATTATCCCGTGGTGGGCGATCCGGTGTACGGCGGCAGGCTGCGGATCCCCGCCGGTGCCAGCGAGAAATTGAAAAAAGTATTGCGCAGCTTCAAGCGCCAGGCACTGCATGCCCTGAAGCTGTCGCTGGTTCACCCGAAAACGGGAAAGCGTGTGCAATGGGCGACGTCCGTACCGGAAGATATGAGTAAATTGATGGAGGCTCTGGCATTAGATACCAAGATTCTCTGAATAGAACGTTTAATGCGCATCTGGTGGCGACACGTGGTTATCCCTTGTAATATCGCATGCCAGCAGAACAGAAAAACCTCATGGCCGCAACGATCAACACCCTCGAATTCATCTACCCTGACTGGCCGGCGCCGGTGCACGTCAAGGCGTTGACAACCACGCGCAACGGCGGTTCCAGTGTCGGACCGTATGCCTCGTTCAATCTCAGCAATCTGGTGGGAGATGAGCCCGGCAACGTTAAACGCAATCGCGCGTTGCTGCGCGATGTACTGAAGCTCCCGGCCGAGCCGTGGTGGCTCACGCAGGTGCACAGCAGTCGCGTGATCGACGCCTTCGACGCCGGACCCGGCGAGGAAGCGGACGGTTGTGTGACCGGTACGGGTGGCGTGGTGTGCGCGGTATTGACGGCGGATTGTTTGCCGGTATTTCTGTGCGATCGGCGCAGTACGCGTATCGGTGTGTTGCATGCCGGGTGGCGCGGATTGGCGGCCGGCGTTATCGAGGAGGGATTGCGCAAAATTCAAATTCCCCCGACGAATCTGCTGGCCTGGCTCGGGCCGGCCATTGGACCATCAGCTTATGAGGTTGGCGACGACGTGCGCAACACGTTTGTCAGTCAGGACAAGGAAATGGCCGAGTCATTTACTGCCGTACCCAATCGTCGAGGACACTGGTTGGCCGATCTTTACGATATCGCGCGCCGGCGTCTGCGCGCGCAGGGTGTGCACGCTATTTATGGCGGTCTGCGCTGCACGCTACGCGAGCGCAACCTGTTTTATTCTCACCGGCGCGACGGCGCCTGCGGCCGCATGGCCTCGCTCATCTGGCTGGATAAACACGCACGCTAGGCTATGATGCTGGTTTTCTCGCCGGGCGTTCTCCGAACATGAATTCCCTGATCCTCTGGATTATTGTTTTTACCGCCCTGGGCGGCGTGCTCAGTGTCTTCGTGGCGGCGGCCTTCCTGCTGGTGCCGGAAGCGACACGTGCGCGCCTGTTGTCACCGATGGTGAGCTTCGCCATCGGCGCGCTGCTGGGTGCAGCCTTTCTCGCTATTCTACCGCATGCCTTCGAGACACCGGGGGTGGACGCGCATCATGTCACGCTCACGGTGCTGTGCGGCATTCTGGTTTTTTTTCTGCTTGAGAAGTTGGTGATCTGGCGTCACTGTCACACGCACGACTGTGAGGCGCATGTACCGGATGTGGACAGGGCGCGCCACGCCGCGACCGGGAACATGATCCTGATCGGCGACGGTATCCATAATATGGTGGATGGGGTATTGATCGGAGCGGCGTTTTTGACGGATATCCACCTCGGCGTCATCACGAGCATCGCTGTCATCGCCCACGAAATCCCGCAGGAACTCGGCGACTTCGCCATTCTGCTGCACAGCGGCTTCAGTCGTTCACGAGCCTTGCTGTATAACGCCCTGACCGGGTTGACCACGATCATCGGCGGTGTCGCGGCCTATTTCTCTCTGTCGCTCGCCAACCATCTGGTGCCGTATGTGCTGGCCATTGCCGCGTCGAGCTTTATCTACATCGCCGTGGCCGACCTGATTCCCGGCCTGCACAAACGCACCGAGTTCAGCGCCACGGTGCAGCAGATCGTGCTGATCGTGCTGGGTGTTACCGTGATTTTCATAGTACATTCCACCCTGCACTGATTCAGCTGACGGCTCAGCGGATATGCACCGGTCTGGGCGAAATTTCCTGGCCAAGGAGGGGCAACCCCGATCGATCAGCTTCTTTTCCTCGAAAACCAAGAGTGTCGGCTCATCGTCGGTGATCTTGTCGGCGCGTTGTTTCAGGCCCATGTAGTAATACAGGATTTCGTAAACGAGGATGCAGTTATCCTCGCGACTTTCAATCGATCGTTCAGGTTCGATGGACTAATCCAGGCACTGTTTTATTCTCTATGCTGAGTCTTGATTTAGAGTGTCAGGGACAAGTCTGGAATTCCCGTATTATTCTTGACTCTTTGACAGACCAAGCATATAAGTGAGCTGGTTGTTTGAGTAGTTAGGTGGCAGGATCCCTTTAATATCAGGAGGATATTTAATGCTTAACAAGAAGCTCGCGGTTGTTGCTTTAATGGTAGCGTTCCCGGTTGGTGCGATGGCCGGTGCAGATGGGGGTTGTGGAGTAGGTTCAAAGTTGTTTGATGGCCAGAAAGGCACCTTCCCTCAAGTTTTTGCCATGACCACCAATAATTGGTCGTTTAACACTTTTGCTGTGACCTCGGGCACCTCTGGCTGTGACCCGGATGGGACGGTAAAGTCAAATTGGAAGATGGCACTTTTCATCGACGGCAATAAAGATAAGTTGGCCCGTGACATGTCGACCGGTCAAGGCGAAACACTGGATGTCCTGGCGGGACTGATCGGAATCTCAGAAGATCTCAAGCCGGTGTTCTTCCGCACTGCCAAGGATAACTTTGCGCGGATTTACACCTCGAACGCGGTAACCACCGAGCAGATCATTGCTTCGCTCAAGAATGTTTTGGCGACGGATGGTGAGCTCGCAAAATACTCGGCGTCGATTTAGTTTTTAAGGCTGTTCCTTGTAATGACGCCCAGTGGCTTGCCACTGGGCGTTGTTTTATGTGATCCCCGCAAGCTGAGTTTTCTCATGCCGAGATTCTGGACGGTTCTGCTTTTCCTTATATTGCGCCCGCTCGCGGCTCAAGCCATTGAGAATCCGTACTGGCAAGAGCTGGTCCACGAGGCGCACGAGAAAAAATTGGCGCAACGTCTGGAATGGCGCAATCTTCTGCATTACAAACCATATCCGTTTTGGCCTGGATCGCGCAGTCTTGCGGATGATCCCCGGTTCTTTAACGCCCTGGATGGCAAGACCAACTCGGAGTCGGAGCTCGAGGCAACACTCGCCAGCTTCTTCTCGGATTTGGAGGAGACGCAGGATCAACAGAACCCGCAATGCGCTTTTATCGCCCGCTACCACTGGCTTAAACAGGAACTCCATTTCGATCCACGGCGTTTGCCGGAACAGCCGTGCCAGCGTTTTTACAATTGGCGCACAGCGTTAAATCCTGGTTCCATCACATTGGTATTTCCCGCTGCCTACCTTAACAATCCGGCGTCAATGTACGGGCACACGCTGTTACGTGTCGACGCAAAGGGCCGAGACAAGAATGAACGTCTGTTGTCTTATTCGATCAGTTATGCCGCTGCGACACTCGAGATCAATGGGTTGGTTTTTGCCATGAAGGGTTTATTCGGTGGTTATCCGGGGATGTTTTCAATCATCCCGTATTATCTGAAAGTGAGGGAGTACAGCGATATCGACAATCGAGATGTTTGGGAGTACGAGCTCAATCTGACGGAAGAGGAAATTGACCGCATACTCATGCACGTGTGGGAGCTGCGTCCGATCCGTTTCGATTACTTTTTTTTCGACGAAAATTGCGCCTATCATCTGCTGTCATTTCTCGACGTCGCGCGACCTGAACTTGGGTTGACCGATCAATTCCGCTGGTGGGCGATTCCTTCCGATACCGTACGTGCGGTGACAGAGCAACCCGGATTGCTTAGAGAGGTTGTGTATCGTCCTGCGAGCATTACTGTAATGCGCCAGCGTATGCGCGAGATGGATGAGCAACAACGCGGGCTGGCTAGGGATATTGCCGAGCAACGCGTGACGTTAACCGACACTCGCTTGCGCCAGCTTCCCGTCAAGGACCAGGCCGCTGTTCTGGAACTTAGCGACGCTTATCTGAGTTATCAGCGCACGAAGGAGAAGCAGAATGTCAACGAAACCTCACAGCTCGAGTACGGAATTTTATTGGCACGTAATGCGTTGGCAGTTCCGAGCCAGGCTCCCACGGTGACAGTTCCTCAGATTCGGCCGGATGAGGGCCACAGGAGTTCTCGGGTAGGCATTGGCGGGGGGCACGGAGACGGAAGGGGTTTTTGGGAACTGCAATTACGCCCCACGTATCACGACTTGCTGGATGACGATGGTGGGTATACTCAAAACGCCCAAATTCAGTTTTTCAATCTGACTGTGCGCAATTATCAGGGAGAAGGGCGCGCCCGAGTCGAGAACTTCGTACCGCTTGATATCGTGTCCTTGTCGCCACGAGACGACTATTTCAAAAGTCTCTCATGGAAGATCAGCGCTGGCTGGTGGCGCAAACGTTTTCCCAATGGTGACGAACCAATGGTGTTCCGGTTGAACGGCGGTCCCGGCTTCGCCTGGGATTTGTCGGATTCCTTTCGTGCAACCCCGGTGATCTATGGCATCCTGGAAGGCGCCCTGGATGTCAGTAACCGTTTTTCGTCCAGCTATGCGATTGGACTGGGCCCTAACCTTGGCGTGCTGGCAGACCTTACCGGATCCTGGAGAGTGAATTTGTTTGCCCGGTCATTGCGTTATGGTCTTGGCGACGAACATGATGTACGTGAGCTGGTTTTGGAGCAACGCATAACGCTTGACCGCCAACACGCGCTGCGTGTCAGTCTGGAGAGGAAGCAGGAATTCGATCACTATGCTGATAGTACCGGAATTGTCTGGCAGGCATATTTCTAAATGAAGGCTCGCGCGACATTGCTGTTGTTTCTGTGGCTTTCCCTGAATGGGTGTACACACGTTTTTTTTCAACCCCACAAGGTCCATGTTCAAACACCGGATAAACTGGGGTTGGCATATGAGGATGTGTATTTCAAAGCGAGCGATGGAATCCCTCTGCACGGCTGGTTTTTGCCTGCGCAGAACAAGGCGCTGGGGACAGTTTTGTTTTTACACGGAAATGCCGAGAACATTAGCACCCACATCATGTCGGTGCGTTGGTTGCCTGCCAAAGGATTCAACGTGTTTCTTCTGGATTATCGTGGTTACGGCGCTTCCGACGGCGCGCCGACACTACCCGGTGTGCAGGATGATATCGACAGTGCCTTGCGTGTGTTGCTGAGTCGGCGGGATGTGGATACGAATCGCATCGTTATTTTCGGTCAGAGCTTGGGCGGTGCGCTCGCTGTCTACTATGTTTCGCATTCCTCCTACCGCCAACACATACGCGCGCTCGCCGTCGAAAGTGCGTTTTCGAGTTACCGTCAAATCGCACGCGAAAAGCTCGCCGGCTTCTGGTTGACCTGGCCGTTACAGTGGCCGTTGTCATGGACGGTATCGGATGAGTACAGTCCATCCCGGGTCGTTATGGACATCGCCCCCATCCCGTTGCTGATCATTCATGGAGACCAGGATTCCATCGTGCCGCTGCACCACGGGCAACGCCTGTTCGAACTCGCGCGCGAACCGAAACAGCTATGGATCATTCCAGGTGGCGGACACATTCAGGCATTTCAGAAAATCGAGTATCGTGATCGCTTCGTCGCCTATCTGACGGAAATCCTATCCGCTGCGCCGGCGGATCACAAATAAACGTAACCGCTGCGGCACCGGCATTCTCATCATCCGAGTCGTGGGGCGCTCGCTCCGACCCAGTATTCAGCCAGTTATGACAGGAAAAACGCGTTGTTTTGTAAGGCGATAGCAGTATATCAGCCCGGCAACTCTGACTGTTTTATCCTGGCACGGGATATGCAGATCTAAAACAGCAATATAGCAATACTCCAAATTACAATCCGGAGTGCGTGCATAGTGTTTTTCAGCGCAGAGCATGGCGGCCTGACTGCCGCCCGGACCGGTTTCCAGCTTGCAGCATGTATGCTGCTGGTACTGATTACTTTGCTTACGCCTGCCGCCGTCGGTGCCGCCGACAAAATGGTGCGCATCGGACTGCTCGTGCACCGTGAAGAGAGTCTGAAGCTCTGGTTGCCGACCGCGGATTACCTGACGCAGCAGATTCCTGGTTACCGCTTCAGCATCGTGCCACTCGACAACCACACCATCGATTCCGTGGTAGAGCGCGGCGAAGTGGATTTCATCCTGACCAATCCTGGATCGTACGTTGAGCTCGAGGCGCGTCACGGCGTCACGCGCATGTTGACGCTCCGTAATCTGCGCCAGGGGCAGGCATACACCATGTTCGGCTCGGTAATTTTCACGCGTGCCGACCATCCGCACATCAAGAACCTGCAAGACCTTCGAGGGCGGTCATTCATGGCGGTAGACAGGAATGCTTTCGGTGGCTTTCTCATAGCGTGGCGCGAATTCAAGGATCGCGGCATTGACCCGTTCAGTGATTTTACCGAGATCAAGTTCGTCGGCCTGCCGCAGGACCCGATCGTGTACGCGGTACGCGATGGCAACGTGGACGCGGGCATGGTGCGCACTGACACGCTGGAGCGTATGGCCGCGGACGGCAAGATCCGGCTTGAGCAGTTCCGTATCCTCAACCCACAACAGGTGCCAGGATTCCCGTTCGCGCTCAGCACTCGGCTCTATCCCGAGTGGCCATTCGCCAAGATACGTCAGACATCCGATGCACTGGCGCAGAAAGTGGCGATCGCATTGCTGAGCCTGCCACCCGGGCACCCAGCGGCGAAAGCGAGCAAGTCCGCCGGCTGGACCGTGCCGCTCGATTACACACCAGTGCATGATCTCTATCGCGAGCTGCGCGTCGGTCCTTACGAGAACTACGGCAGACTGTCGACCGCCGATGCCCTGCACAATTACTGGCGCTGGATCGTCGGTGCGGTAATCGTGTTTGTCGTACTCAGCGTGATTGCGCTCTACATCTTGCGGCTTAACCGCATATTGAATCTGTCGCGGACCCAATTGCTCGAGGCTTCACGCGAGCTGGAGCATGCCAACCAGCGACTCGAACGCTTGTCTACGCAGGACGATCTTACCGGTATCGCCAACCACCGTTACTTTCAGGAGCATCTTGATCTGGAGTGGCGCCGCGAACGCCGCGCGTGCAAACCACTCGCGTTGCTTATGATCGATGTGGATTACTTCAAAGCGTTGAATGACACTCGCGGCCATCTGGTGGGCGACAAGTGTTTGCACCAAATCGCGCAAACGCTGGCAAAGTGCCTGCGCCGGGCCGGCGACATCGTAGCGCGTTACGGTGGCGAGGAATTTGTCGTTATTCTGCCCGAGACAGATACCAGGAACGCGGTACTGCTTGCCGAACGCCTGCGCACTGCTGTCGAGGCCATGGGTTTCGCTCATCCGACGTCAAAGGTCAACTGCAACGTGACGGTCAGCATTGGCGTGGCCAGTCTCGTTCCCGCGGGTCAGCAGACGTCAGACGAACTCATTGCCGTGGCCGATCGCGCCCTGTATCACGCCAAACAAACCGGCCGCAATCGTGTGGTTGCTGACGGTACGCAGAATTAGCCGGTGCAATCTGTTCTGGCGCATTAATTACAGATAAACGTAACCCCTGCGGCGCAGATGCATCTCTTCATCCGGCCCGTACGGGACCAGCTCGATGAAGGCGTGGATATCTTCTTCCTTGATACCGAGATTTTTCATTTCAGTACGACACATTTTTACTTCGATAATGTGTTCGGCATCGAGGCGCGCCGCCTTTTCCACCGTTTTCTGGAATCGTGGATAATTCTTCTTGGCGAAATTTAAATTTGGGAACCGTGCAACACCAGCGCGATGCCAGTACGGCGGCTGTCCGCGCGCATGGTTTTTGCTAGTTCCTCGGCGCGTGCTAATGAGGCGGCGATTTCCTCCGGGGTGTGCAACGTGATGTTGAACAGGTAGCTACCCGCTTCCGCCGTGATGCTTATGGTTGGTGAGTTTGGTGCTGATTCAGGCGTCACGCGGGATCGTGGCGGTATTTCCAGGTAAACCGTGGCTACGATGCTGGCAAACAACGCAAAGAGAAGGACAACTTGTTTGCGCCGACCGTTTATCTCCTTGTTTTCCGCATTTCACGCATGACGGCTGAAGCGCAGGGACAGATCCACCGCCATAACATTCTTGGTGATGGCGCCGATCGAAATGAAGTCCACGCCGGTTTCCGCGACAGCACGAACGTTGGAGAGGTTAATGCCGCCCGAGGCTTCGAGTTTGGCGCGCCCGCCGGCTTCCCGAACGGCAGATTTCAATTCCTCAAGGCTGAAATTATCGAGCAGGATGCGTTCGGCGCCGGATCGCAGCGCCTCGCGCAGCTGTTCGAGATTCTCCACCTCGATCTCGACTGTTGTGCTACCCGATGTGGCGCCGCGCGCCGCCTGCAGCGCCGCCGCGATCGAGCCTGCCGCCGCAATGTGATTTTCCTTGATCAGAACAGCGTCGTACAAACCCATGCGATGATTCCGCCCACCACCGCAGGCCACCGCATATTTTTGAGCGCGGCGCAATCCGGGAACGGTCTTGCGCGTGTCGAGAATGACCGCGCGTGTTCCACGCACGGCCTCCACGTATTGACGTGTCTGTGTCGCGGTACCGGAAAGCAGTTGCAGGAAATTCAATGCAGTACGCTCCCCGGTGAGCAGCGTACGCGCCGGTCCGTGCAGCCTGCAAAGGATTTGTCCGGCACGGATGGCATCGCCGTCATTGCCAGTCCAGTCGATACGGATGTGACTATCCAGCTGATGGAAAACCTCGTTGCACCAGGCAGTGCCGCAGAGCACGGCGTCCTCGCGGGTAATTATCTCCGCCTGGGCCTGTGTCGCGACGGGCAGGAACCCCGCCGTGAGATCGCCTGAACCGATGTCCTCGCTCAGCGCGGTCCGGACGGTTTCTGCTATGTCATCGGGAAGTTTCGGCACGGAGTTGTGGCATGAATGATAAGGGATAGGTGGAATCAATTTTCAATTTTTTCGGTGCGTCGGATAACCGCAGTCAGTATGGGCGGTGTCATCAGCGTTGTAAGGATGATGACGGCGACGATGACCGAAAAGACCCCGTCGCTGACAACCCCGAGTGTCTTGCCCGTCACCGCAAAAATCAGGCCCACTTCTCCGCGTGGTACCATGCCCCAACCGACAATCCATTTATTGGCGGTCCCGGCGGCGATGCCGGCCACGATCTTTCCTGCGACCGCGGCGACCGCGATGCCCAGCGCCGTGATGACAATAGCTGGGATGAAAAACACCTCAAGTTTCACCTGCATGCCGGTAAATATAAAGAACAGTGGCACGAAAAAATGCCCCACGGGTTCGATCAGTGTCTGCAAGCTGTGTTTTTCGTGATGTGCCAGGGTGTCGCGTATCCGTTGCGCGGTGTTCGCGTCGCTGCTGCCGGCGATTTGGCGTATGTCGGCGATCAGCTCCGGTTCGGAGAAATCGCGGAAATGAATCTCATCGAGCACCAGCCCGGCGGCAAACGCGCCGACGATCGGGGCAAGACCGATTAGATCCGCCAGCCAGGCAAAGACCAGGCAGAAGGAGATCAGAATCGAGAACTTCATGCTGGCGCCGGTATGTACCTTTGATAACCAGCGGCTGACCTTGGAAGCTATGCGATTTCCGATGATGAGGGCGCCGACCAGAAAGAGCACGGACTTGAGCGTGATCCAGACGATCTCGCCCGCACCCACGCTGCCGGCCTTGGCGATGGCCGATACCACGGCCAGGATGATCAGGCCGAGTACGTCGTCGATCACGGCGGCGCCGAGCACGATTTGCGCCTCGCGTGATTTCACCACATTCAGGTCGCTGAAGACGCGCGCCGTGATACCCACGGAGGTGGCGGTGAGTGTGGCACCGAGGAAGAGGTAGGCATTGTCTGAGAGTCCGGGAAGGAGCCAGGGCCCGACCAGATAGGTCCCGAGGCCGAAGGGCACGGCCACCCCGATGCAGGCGACCAGGAATGCCGGTACGCCGACTTTGCGCATGGAGGTGATGCTGGATTCAAGTCCGATCTGAAACAGCAGAATAACGACGCCAAGCTCGGCCAGGAAGGCGATAACGCCATCCGATTTTACCGGCTCGGCGACGTCGATTCCCAGCAGGTAAAGGTTTCCCAGCAGCACGCCCATGAGCAACTCGCCCAGTACCGCCGTCTGCCCGAGTTTTTCGATCAGTCCCGAGATCTTGGCCAGCATCAGGAGCACGGCCAGCCATAGAAAAGTGTTGGCCATTGAATGCGCATCGGCTGAAGTAGCCCAGGAATCTGTTATCGCCATGGCAATCAGCACTAAACCAATGGCGATTTTTGAAAGAGAGGATTTATAGGTAAAGGGCATCATGCAAATATGGATTTGGTTTGGATTCCCGCCTCGAATCGCTGGATCCGTTGGCGCCACATCGCTGAAACGGAAACGCCTCAATTTCTTCGATAGGCTTGCGCTGCTCAGGGAGTCTAACCCAAAGAATCGAGTTTTAACTGCTGAATTGTATAGAATATCAGTATAACAATGTGTTCGAATATATTGACTTGTTTACGGCTTGGGTTATGCTGACGCTCGTCCTGGTTGCACGATTCTGTATTGAAATGCCTCCGTTACGTGTTTCCACATGAAGTCTGAGTTTGCCGAACGTCTGCCCGACGGTTGGGAAAGATTCTCCCGCTTCTTTTTTGCGCTTGGCGACACCACGCGCCAGCAAATCCTGCTTTTATTCGAGCCCGGCGAGGAGATCTGCGTCAATGACATCGCCCGCCTGTTTAAAATAACCCGTCCGGCAATCTCGCATCATCTGAAAATACTTCGCAACGCCGAATTGCTGGTGTGCGAAAAACGCGGCAAGGAAGTGTACTACCGCGTCAATAATGATCACTGCGCCAAGGTCATGCTCGTTGTGCACGACTTTGTCGCCAGCCGACCCGTTAGCGCCATCAAGCCCGCTGCCTGACCCGGCGCCGATCTTTCCGGCCGCGCATCGAATAGCTTAGCCCGACGCCGTGCCGGGGAATTTGTCGTTGCCGGCTTCCGCAATCCCCTGGCGGACGTTTACCCTGAATAACAACAGCAGGCCCGCGACAAAGAAAACAATCAGCGACAGGATGGCAATACGGTAGCTGCCGGTGAATTGCAACGCCAGACCGAAGAGCAGCGGACCGAGCCAGCTGGTTCCCTTGTCGCTGATTTCATAAAGTCCGAAATATTCCGATTCCTGACCCCTGGGGATCATCAGCGAATACACCGAACGGCTTAGGGCCTGGCTTCCGCCCAGCACCACGCCAATGGCGACGGCCATCATGTAGAAATCTAAGGTCGTTTTCAGGAAGGCGTAGGCGTAGACCAGAGTTCCGATCCATGTCAGCAGGCTGACGATGATGGCGTGCTTGGCGCTGATAACACGGGCGACATGGTTGAACAGGATCGCGCCAAAAAATCCGACAAACTGGACCAGCAAAATAACAGTGGTCAGTGTAGTCATGCTCAAGCCCAGTTCCTCCTGACCAAACACAGAGGCCAATGAGATAACCGTCTGAATACCGTCGTTATAAATCAGATAGGCTATAAGAAAAAGCATCGCCTGAGGATGAACGCGAATCTTGCCTAAGGTGTTCCGCAGTTGTCTGATCCCGACGGTCAGATAGTGTTCACCCGGCGGCAATTGCTTGACGGGCCGACGTCGCTTCAATCCCACGAGGGGAATCACCGTGAAGATGGCCCACCACACGCCAGCGGAGGCAAGATTGATGCGCACCGCGTCGCCGATGCCAAGCCCGAAGTCACCGGCTTTGGCGAAGAGCAGAAGATTCAGGGCCAGCAACATACCACCGCCGACATAACCGAGCGCCCAGCCCATGGAAGAGACGCGATCACGCTCCTCGGGGAGGGCGATGTCTATGAGAAAAGCATTGTAAAAAACGACGGAGGCGCCGAAACTTAGATTGGCGAATAGGAACAGGCCACCGCCGAGCAGATAATTTGTCTCTTGGAGAAAATACAATCCCATGGTGGCAAAGGCGCCCGCGTAGGCAAAGAAGGCCAGCATTTGTTTCTTGAAATGCGAGCAATCCGCGATGGCGCCCAGCAAAGGCAGGAATAGCACCTGCAACAGGACCGATAGCGAAACGACGTAGGGAAAGAACGATTCCGCCGCGATTTGAAGTCCCAGTGGATGCACATAACCGCCGCTATCCGCCGCTGCTTTGGCGATGGTGGTGAGATAGGGTCCGATAAATACGGTTAAAACGGTGGTAGGGAACGCAGAGTTGGCCCAGTCGTAGAAATACCAGGCGCGCTGTTCGCGGTGCCGATCCATAGCTCTTTTCATTTTTATTCTGAGATAATAGGCGCAATGCCATCCGATCGAGTGCATATTGTTACGCATGAATAGACCATCCGCCAGAAAATGATGACGAAGGTCATATTCCTGACGTCGGCCGCGGTCGCAGTTTTACTGATGTTTTCATGGATCCGTCTATTACACGCCTGCGAGGCCGCCAACGGCGCTGACTGGGGTAACCACTGGCTCAACCGGCTGGACGGGTTGAACCGCATTTTCTGCCGCCATTTTCACCATCTGGTGTATGAACCGCTGAATCTTCCCGCCACCGGCGGTGCACTGGTGGCTTCCAATCATGTCTCCGGGCTCGATCCGTTGCTGCTCATTGCCGCCAGCCCGCGACCACTGCGCTTTCTTATTGCGCGCGAGGAATATGACCGTTGGTGGCTGCGCTGGCTGTTTCGCGCTGTGGGCTGTATTCCGGTGGAACGCGCGCGCAACCCTCGCGGTGCTCTTGAAGCGGCGCGCAAGGCGCTCAAGCGCGGCGAAATCGTGGCGCTGTTTCCGCACGGGCATATTCATCTCGATCATCATGAGCCGGCGCCTCTGAAACGCGGGATTTCCTTGCTGGCGTCACTGACGGGTGTACCGATTCATCCAGTGCGTATCGAAGGGATACGCGCCCAGGGCAAGACAGTCACGGCCGTGTTCATTCCAAGCCGCGCCTGTATCCTGAGTTTTGTCCCGCTGCACTGTACTGGACTGGAGGATGAGCATTGTCTGGAAGAACTGTGGGACCGATTGGCCCGACCAGAGGAGAATCGAAGGGACGATAATCCGCATCGCCAACGCCGTAGCGGGAAATCGTCAGACAATGGCGAAACCGCGCAATGACCGATCTAAGAAACCCCCTCTCCCCCGCCAAGCGGGGGAGAGGGTAGGGTGAGGGGGTCATGGAGTTCTTCATTACTATCGTTTTTTCCCTTGAAAATTGGAGGCTTTCACCCCAAATTTAACTGTCAGAACATATTCCCGGAGTTAAGGACGGCTTTCTTATGCGTATGGACAAATTGACCACTAAATTCCAGCAGGCGCTGGCGGATGCTCAGAGCCTCGCGCTAGGGAGCGACCATCAGTATATGGAGCCGGTGCACTTGATGACGGCGTTGCTCGATCAGGAAGGCGGCACCACGCGGCATCTCCTCACCAAATCCGACGTCAACGTTAATGCCCTGCGCACGAAACTTTCTCAGATACTCGATCGCATGCCCACGGTGGAAGGGGCCGGTGGCGAGGTGCACGTCTCGAACGATCTGGCGAAACTCCTTAATCTGACCGACAAGTACGCGCAGAAACGCGGCGATCAATATATTTCGAGTGAGCTGTTCCTGCTGGCCGCACTGGATGACAAGGGTGAATTTGGACGCCTGTTGAAGGAAGCCGGTGTTTCCAAGAACGGCATCGAAAAGGCCATTGAGACCATGCGCGGCGGGCAGAAGGTGGAAGACCAGAATGCCGAGGAAGGCCGCCAGGCGCTGGAAAAATATACCATCGATCTCACCGAGCGCGCCGAGCAGGGCAAGCTCGACCCGGTCATCGGGCGCGACGATGAAATCCGTCACTGTATCCAGATCCTGCAACGCCGTACCAAGAATAATCCGGTGCTGATCGGCGAGCCCGGTGTCGGCAAAACCGCCATCGCGGAAGGTCTGGCGCAACGCATTATTAACGACGAGGTACCGGAAGGAATGAAGGGCAAACGCCTGCTCGCACTCGACATGGGTTCGCTCATCGCCGGCGCCAAGTTTCGCGGCGAGTTCGAAGAGCGGCTGAAGGCCGTGCTCAAGGATCTGTCCAAGCAGGAAGGCCGCATTATTCTTTTCATCGATGAACTCCATACCATGGTCGGTGCCGGCAAGGCCGAAGGCGCGATGGACGCCGGTAACATGCTGAAGCCGGCGCTGGCGCGCGGTGAACTGCATTGCATCGGTGCGACCACGCTGGACGAATACCGCAAATATATCGAAAAGGATGCGGCGCTCGAGCGTCGTTTCCAGAAGGTGCTGGTGGACGAACCGACGGTAGCGGACACCATCGCCATCCTGCGCGGCCTGAAGGAAAAATACGAAGTGCATCACGGCGTGGATATCACCGACCCGGCCATCGTTGCCGCGGCCACGCTGTCGCACCGCTACATCACCGACCGCCAGTTGCCGGACAAGGCTATCGATCTGGTGGACGAGGCAGCCTCGCGCATCCGCATGGAGATCGACTCCAAGCCCGAATCCATGGATCGTCTCGATCGCCGGCTCATTCAGCTCAAAATCGAGCGCGAGGCGCTGAAGAAGGAAACTGACGAGGCCTCGAAGCAGCGGCTGACCACGCTCGAAAACGAAATCAAAAAGCTGGAAAAGGAATATTCGGACCTGGAAGAGGTCTGGAAGGCGGAGAAGGCGGCGGTGCACGGCGCAGCGCATATCAAGGAAGCGCTTGACCGCGCACGCCTGGAATTCGAAACCGCGCGCCGCGCTGGCGATTTGGCGCGCATGTCCGAACTGCAATACGGCCGCATTCCCGAATTTGAAAAACAACTCAGCGCCGCGCAAGCCGCCGAGGGCAAGGAGCGCAAGTTGCTGCGCAATGCCGTGACCGAAAACGAAATCGCCGAGGTCGTTTCGCGCTGGACCGGTATCCCGGTGTCGAAAATGATGGAAGGCGAGCGCGACAAACTGTTGCGCATGGAAGAGGCGCTGCATAACCGTGTGGTCGGGCAGGACGAGGCCATCCGCGTGGTATCGAACGCCATCCGACGTTCGCGCGCCGGATTATCCGATCCGCGCCGGCCTTACGGTTCGTTCCTGTTCCTCGGGCCCACGGGCGTGGGCAAAACCGAGTTGACCAAGGCGCTTGCCAGCTTTCTGTTCGACAGCGACGAGGCCATGGTGCGCATCGACATGTCGGAATACATGGAAAAGCATACTGTGGCGCGGCTGATCGGCGCGCCGCCCGGCTACGTCGGCTACGAAGAGGGTGGTCAGCTCACCGAGCAAGTGCGCCGCAAACCCTATTCCGTGATCCTGCTCGATGAGGTCGAGAAGGCACACGCGGAC
>JACXTT010000226.1_pt1 | contig 92010 bp, 83 predicted proteins | sample 9270951 | NCBI WGS metagenome assembly JACXTT01 (sample SAMN15532306, study PRJNA645909) | rock metagenome | isolation source: weathered quartz diorite | place: Puerto Rico | collected 2017-06-21 | reverse complement strand
CGACGGCTCACCATGCGCAGCAGACCGCGGCGACCGTGGTGGTCCTTGGCGTGGGTCTTGAAGTGGGGGGTCAGCTCGTTGATACGGGCGGTCAGCAAAGCCACTTGGACTTCGGGGCTACCGGTATCGCCGGCTTGGCGGGCGTTGTCTTTGACAACTGCAGCTTTGATGCTGGATGCGATCATTTTTCATTTCCTGTGTGTAGGGACTGCCCTGCTGGGCTGCCCCGGTTTTTGAACTTGCGTCTGGCGCTGGAACTGCCCCAAACGTGCGCCTTGCCCTATGCAAAGCCTGTCAATTATAGCCTGAAGCGGTTCCAGCTGCCAAACGTGGCTTGGGCACGGCGCGCTGCCCCGGGGCGTAGTCCTCGCGCATCTGGCCCTGGCGCTGGGCCGCGGTGAACAGCACCGGCTTGGTCTGCATGGCCACAAACATCGGGGTCTGGTCGGCAAAATGTGCCGAATGGGCATCCAGCGTGGCCGAACCAAATTGGTGCACGCTCTCGGAGCTGAGCCGCCCTTGCTTGTCCCAGGTCACGAACATGATGAAGGTGTCGCCTGCCTCCGCCTCCAGGCGGCCATCGGCGCCCAAGCGGCCCCAGACCGAGCGGTAGGTGTCGCGCGCGCCGTCAATCCCGAGGTCCACCGTGCCGCGACGGATGCGGTTGACTTCACCCCAGGTCGGGTCAAGCCGGCCGTAGTGGGTTTGCAGCGTGTCCATGGCTTTGCGCAGACCGGCCAGCGGCTCCATCATCTGTTCGCCGCCATAACCCAAAACACTTTGCGCCGTCAGCAGCACCAGCGGCGCGCTACGGTTGTCCCGGTCGGCGCGCTGGTTCCAGGCCTTCAGCAGCGCCTGGGCCTGCAGCAAAGCCTTGTCGCCCTGTGCATCCACGGCCAGCAGCTTGCGCACCAGGGCCACCGTTTCGGAGCGGTCGCTGTAGCTGATGTCGTACTTGTAGCGCCGGAACGCCTCTGCCGTGATGGCGCGGTCCGTGCCCACAGTTTCCTCCACCCGCAAGGCACGGTTGTTGATGCGCGTCTCAATTCCCATGGTGGGAGAAAAATCAGCCGGCTTGAGCGCATCCTGCGTACCGGTGGCGAGAAAGGGCGTGTTGTTGGAGTTGAAGACGTAGCCGGATTTCGGGTCCCAAATCTGCGGATTTTTCGCAAACGGCAGGTAGTCATGCCAGATCAGATCCGACCGGTCGCCGGGCAGATCGGCCTTCCAATCCACGCCTTCCTGGCGCTTGGGATAGCGGCCGTTGTAGATAAAGCCGATGTGGCCTTTTTCATCGGCATACACGTAGTTGATGCTGGGCAGCGTGTGCAGCGCCAGCGCGGCGCGCCATTCGGCAAAGTTGCGCGCCTTGTTCTGGCGGAAATACTGCAGCGGCTGCGCCACCTCGCCCATGCCGGCAAAGCGGATGGCAAACACGCCGTTGTCGGTGCGCAGCGCCGGGCCGTGTGCACTGTGCAGCACTGGGCGGTGGAAGGTCCAGACCAGCGGCCCCAGCAGCTTGACGCGCAGGGCCGCGTCGCTCACCTCGAAGTCCTTCCACTGGCCGTCCAGCAGGTACTGGTTGTCATTGGCCGGGTTGATGGTGAGCTTGTAGACATCGATCAGGTCGGGCTGGTTCACCGTGGCGGCCCAGCCCAGGTGTTCGTTGTGACCATGCAGCATGAAGGGCGCACCGGGGAAGAAACCGCCCGCCACATGCCAGCCCTCGCCGCTGTCCAGCACCGCCTCGTACCAGGCCACCGCCCCGGTATAGGGCTGGTGCGAGTTGACCAGCAGGCGCGTCGCGCCATCGGCCGAACGGCTGGGCGCCACGGCCAGGCCGTTGGAGCCTTTGGGTGGCTTGGCATCCGCCGTGGCAGGTGCAGCGGGCGCGGTCAGGCGCTTGAGCTCCTTGTCCAGGCCGTAGAAAAAAGGCGCCTTAAAGGCAAAACCGGCGGCAATGTCCTGCCCCGTCAACGGCAGCAGGCCACGCACCGGTGCGTAGGGGTGCAAGGTGGCGTAATAGTTCAGGCCATCGGCATAGGCCTGCAGCACATCGCGCACATCCTGCGGCAGATCGCGCTCGTAGCCTGCGGCCACGGCGGGCCACACGCCCATCAGGTTCACCAGGTAATCGGTCACCGCAGCGGCTGGTCCGTTGCTGGCGGCCAGCGTGCCGCGCGTGGCCAGCACCACCTCCTGGATGGTGGCGAAATCGTCCTCCGCATGCGCATAGGCCAGGCCAAAGGCCACATCCACGTCCTTGGGGCCAGTGATGTGCGGCACGCCCAAGGCACTGCGCTGGATGCGCGCGTGGTACTGCGCGGCCTTGTCGATCAGTTGCCGGGGATCAGGCGCGGCAGGCTGACTCCAGCGGTCTGCCACCACCACGCCGGCCGCAGCCAGCAAGACCAGCAGACCCACGTACCCCAACCCCCGTCCGATTCGCCGCATTGCGCCACCCTGTTCATAGTTTGCGCACGGCCCATGCCGCGCCCGGGCATTGTGCCCAAGCCAATGCCGTCATGACCCGGGGAGATTCCCTCCCCCGGTCACCTCAGGGACGCTGCATCTTGCAACTGCTGGGCATCTCGGCGGCAGTGGGTGAAAGGGTCTTGGTCACACGGAAACCGTAGCCCGAGCCTTCCACATCAAACTTCACGCCGGGGCTGCCCTGGCGTTCCATCACGCCCACCACCAGCGGCTGCTGGAACTGGTGGTCGGCGGCGCGCATGCTGCCGGATTGGCCACTCAAAGTGACCTTGGTCCGCTCCAGCTGTGTGCCGACAGCTACCAAATCGATAGCAGCGCCAGCACCCGGCTGCTTGCCAGCAGCCTCCAGCGCCTGCACCAGCGCCTCCACCATCAACTGCATGCGCATGTGCACATAGTCGTCGGCCGGTGCGGGAAAGCGCTCGCGGAAGGACTTGTAGAAGGCCTCGCTGCCGGGTGTCTGCACATTGGGCAGCCAGTCGGCCACGGCCACCACCTTGCCCACGCCAGCGTCACCAATGGCGGCCGGCGCGCCCAGCGCGTTGCCGTAGAAGGTGTAGAACTTGCCTTCAAAACCCACGTCCTTCGCAGCCTTGATCAGCAGCGTCAGGTCGTTGCCCCAGTTGCCGGTGATGACCGCCTGGGCGCCGCTGGCCTTGATCTTGTTGGCGTAGGGCAAAAAGTCCTTCACCCGCGCCATGGGGTGCAATTCTTCCGCAACGATCTGCACGTCGGGGCGCTGCACGCCCAACTGGCGCTTGGCCTCGCGCAGCACAGCCTGGCCGAAGCTGTAGTCCTGCCCGATCAGGTAGACGCTCTTGAGCGCCTTGTCGTCCTTGAGCGTGTCCATCAGCGCGGCCATGCGCATGTCGGCATGGGCGTCGAAGCGGAAATGCCAGAAGCTGCATTTCTCATTGGTCAGCACCGGGTCCACCGCCGCGTAGTTGAGGAATATCACGCGTTTGGATGGCTCGCGCTCGTTGTGCTTGTTCAGCGCATCAATCAGCGCCGCCGCCGTGGCCGAGGAATTACCCTGCATCACGAAATGCGTGCCGTTGTCGACGGCCGAACGCAGCAGCGACAGCGCCTCGTCGTTCTGGCCCTTGCTGTCGTAGCGCTCCAGCGCCAGCATGCGCGGGCCGCCCTGTGACGCCGGCAGCTTGACGCCGCCACGTGCATTGACGCGCTCCACCGCCCACTGCAGGTTGCGGAACACCGCCTCGCCGGCATTGGCGTTAGGGCCGCTCAAGGCCTCGATCAGCGCAATTTTTACAGGGGGCACTGCGCCTTGGGCCAACGCAGCCGTTGCGCACAAAGTGGCAGAACATAGCGTCAACGCAGTGGATTTCAAGACCCGAACGACAAACTTATACATAGGATTTTTCTCTTGAAATTGAAAAGAACGAGCGCACCTCGGAAACATGCGGCGCTCGGTGTGAGAGCCGCGCAGTGTACAAGGAGTACCAACCATGTTTTTTGCCACCGTTCCCTCCGCCTACCGCTCTGCCCTGCGCCAACAAGCCTGTGCCCCCACGGGCTACGGCGTGGAGCGCTTCATGGACGAGGTGCTGACCGGCGCACGCCGCCCGCAGTACACGCAGGACGACACCGCCTTCACGCTGACCCTGGACATGCCCGGCATTGCCAAGGAGCAGCTCGGCATCGCCATCGAAGGCGCCGTGGTGCGCATCAGCAGCAAGGAAGACGCCCCCCGCCGCTACCGTGCCGCCTACGAGTTCCCGCAGGACATCGACACCAGCCTGTCCGAAGCCAAGCTGGAACACGGCGTGCTGACACTCAAGCTGGCGAAAAAAGTGCCGGTCAACAACGCGACCGACTTGCCGATTTTGTAAATTGGGTGGCGCAGGCAGCTCTTGTTTTGATAGCTGCCTGCGCAAATTTCATGAGGGCCGTAGGCCTTTTTATATTGAATCCAGCGGCCAGCGCTACATCAGATTGACTGCGTGAGACGAAGCGTGCTTTGCAGCCTTCAGCCTCAATCAAACTGACCCGTGTTACAGCAGTTCGCGGGTCTTGCGGAAATCAATGCCACTGGTGGGAATCCCTTTGAGAACGGCAACGACGTGTTCTTCGTCGTAGGTATCCCAGTAGTTGGCCGCACCTGTCGGTGTAAGTCGTTCATTAACCGGGGTACGGTTGATGGTGATAACCCATTTGAGAATCACCGTGTCATCCTTGACCTCATGTGCTAACAAAGGGGAGCCTTCACCAACTTTTGCCTGTGGCCGCCCCTCTCGCTGCCATTGCAATTGCAGCTTATGGGTCTTGAAGTACTCACGCATGAGGGCGGCCGTATCAATGTTTTCCAAGATGAACTCACGCCCATCCTTGAGTTTCCAGCGCACATGCAAGGGGTAATAGGCTTGCAAGCCGATCCTGGTGGCTGATGCTCTCATCCCAGGTGTCAAGCGTGTCCATGAACGCACTTCACTCCATATTCCATAGTAGGACTGTGCGATTTCAATGTTCTCTAGGTTCTCCTGTGTTTGTCCTGGACCAAACGAGTACATCCAATACCCACCTGGTATGGGCGCAGTGCCCGCTCGAACAGGGACTGTTCCGTCTCCGCTTGCACTGTCAGTAAGGGAGCCTCCCGATACTGCGCACCCTCCTAGAAACAGCGCAAGAACGGCCAGTTTCAGGTAGTAAGCAAGCCGTTTCATACCATCTCCATCCGTGCCGCACCCCGTTGCCGATGTATCAATTTCCGTGCTCTCATCTGCTCTCCTCCCAATAAATAGCCCATTGCCCTCACTCCTGCGGCTCCACCGCCGGCGCACCAGCCTTGACCGCTTTGGCCACCGGCGCGGGCTCCTTCAAATCCGGGTAACCATGGGCACGCAAAAAGTCCAGTACCCGCGCATGCCACACCTCGGGCGCCATGGTGAACAGGCCATGGCCGTTGCTGCCTTGCGGGGGGAAGAGCACATACTCGCCCTGGCCGCCGTTGGCCTGGAAGGCCTCAAACCATGACCGGGGCAGCATGGGGCCAAAGTACATGTCGTTTTCGGTGTAGACCCACAGCGTAGGCAGGCGGGCGGTCTTGCCGTAGTCGGCAAACAGCTTTTCCAGGGCCGGCTGCCCACACGGGTTTTGCGGCATGGTTTCGGGGTTGCCGCCACCGCCGCCGGCAAAGTTGATGGTGGCCTGCACGCCGCTGGGGTTTTGGGCGGCCACGGCAATGGACGTGGCCCCGCCAAAGGACTGGCCCACGATGATGGTGCGGTCTTTGGCGGTGTCGGGGCGCTGGCGCATGGCGGCCAGCACCTGGAGCGTCTGCGTCGCTGCGGCCGCGTAGCCGGGTGGGTAGTTCTTGCGCGCGCAACTGCCCGTGTCTTCCACGTCCTCCCCGCCGCTCACGCCGTAGCCGATGCGGGTGGGCACGGCCACCAGAAAGCCCATGTGGGCAAACCAGCTGGCATTGGTGACGTAGGTCTGGCGCCCCATGGTCAGACGCTTTTCGGTCTCGGGGGCGCGGCCGTGGTTGATGAGCATGACGGGGTGCGGCGCGGGGGTGGCGTTGTCCACCCACACGGTGACCACAATGTCTTGCGTGATGGCTTTGCCGTAGGCGTTGTGGACGGTGACCGGGATTTTGGTGATTTCCTGGATCAGTTTGGCGTGGGCAGGTGCACTCGAAAGCAACACCAGAAGGGATAGCAGGAAGCACTTATTTCGCATGGGGAATGTGTTCCAGTTCAACCAGATAGTCGTGCAAGGCTTGGCGCCACAACTCGGGCTTGTGATAGACGAAGTGCCCATCAACATCAATGGGAGGGCTCAACGACAGGGTGGCCCTGCCGCCCGCCTCGGTAAAGACCTGGTAGCAGGTGCGGATGGTATTGGCGGTGTAGCGGCTGTCGTTCTCCGCAAACACCCACAGCATGGGGATGTGCGTGGACTTGCCGAACTCGGCAAAGCCGTTGACCATCGTGGTGTTCAGAAATCCCGCGGTGTCCGTCCTTGTTTTGTCCGTACGCCCACCCGAAAAGTTCACCGCACCAATGACCCCTGGCAGATTCAGCGAAGCGATGTACATGGTGGAATAGCCGCCTGCCGACTGCCCCATCACCAGCATGCGCTGCGTATCCAGCGCAGGCATGGTCTTGAGGAATTCCAACGCTGGCAGTATGTCCTGCGCATGCACGCGCGCCTTATAGGTCGCATCACCATCGTTTTGTAGAAAATTCTTCAGCGGGTAGATGCCCTCGGAAAGAGCTACGCCACGACGGGCCGGAAATGCCATAGCCCAACCCAGCGACAAAAACTCACGCGCAATGAGGGGATCGACATAGCGCGTTTTGTAGCGCATATAGGTCGAGTCGATCTCTATATCCCCATGATTGAAAACAGCCACCGGAAAAGGCCCTTCTCCTGACGGCAGCATCAACGTCATCTCCAATGTGTTGTTGCCGAACGTGGACGGCACGGTGTAGTGCAGCAGTTGTTCGCGCCAGGCGATGGACGGATGGGGTACCCCTATGCCCGCAGGCGGCTCGGCGCCGTCCAGCCAATGGGCCACGGTGCTCGCAAACTCCGCCTCCAGCCCTGCGAAGATGTGCTGACTGCCGCGCCCGCAGTTGGGCTTGTCTTCCTGCTGGCTGTAACCCACCTGTACCAGCGCAAAGTGGTTCTTGCGCGCCGCCCATTCGGCCTCCAGGTACGGAGCGGTGTCGCATTGGGCACTGGGGGCATGCAACAGCATGACGGGGTAGGCATAGTCGCTCCAGTCGCTGTTGCGGTTGGTGCGCAGGTCTGCGCTGGCAAGAGCTATGCGCTGCACACCCTTGACGCGACCTGCAGCATCCAGCAATGCACCGGCCCCGGTATGGAAGCCGGCCAGATGGATGGGAATGCCGGGGAACTGTTGAGCCAATCGCGCAACGGCGGACTGGATGTCGTTGGCAATCTCCACCGGAGACCTGGCGCGCAGAGGGTGCTTCTCGCCGTCGTTGGGCGCATCCACAAAAGCCATGGCGACACCCTGTGCGTTGAGCGCCGCAGCCGCTGTAAACCACGGTGTGGTTGCAGAAAATCCTGCGCTGCGCTGATCCGCCCTCAGCAAGCTGGATGAAAAGGGCGAAACAAACAGCAGCACATGCCGGGGGGCGACGGTCTTGTGCACGCGCGTGGCCAATGCGAGAGTGGCAACCTTGCCGCCCGCCAGGGTGCGCACAGCAACAGTTTGCACTTGCCAGGGCTGCGCAGGCTTGGCCTCCTCCGGGGGTGCGGACGTTTGGGCCATGACGCCCATGCACCCCAAGGCCAGCAGGGCTATGCGCAGACTGGCAACCAAGAGGCCCATCGACCACGCCAGGAATGGGGCGATTTTGCCTACCTTTCGGTGCAAATTGCTCTGTTTTTCATAGCCATCTACGCACATTCCATGCGGGCTGCAGGCCCAATTCATAATGCATCGAGCGGCCAACGCGGCTTCACGTCAAAGGCGTAGGAGGTTGTGGCCTCTTGCATGCTGCTTTGCAGCCGCATGGCGGCGGCCATGGCGATCATGGCGCCGTTGTCGGTGCACAGGTGCAGCTCGGGGTAGTGCACGCGCACCTTGCGTTTGGCGCATTCGGCGTTGAGCTGGGCGCGCAGCTCGCGGTTGGCGCCCACGCCGCCCGCCACCACCAGGCGCGACAGGCCGCTGGTCTTGAGCGCGGTGAGCGATTTTTTCAGCAGCACTTCCACAATCGCGGCCTGGGTCGAGGCGGCCAGGTCGCAGCGTTGCGTTTCGGGCAGTTCCTCAAATGTGGCCACACCGGCGGCGGCCACCATCTTTTGCGACTGCACCAGCACGGCGGTTTTCAGGCCCGCAAACGAAAAATCCAGGTTGCCGCTGTGCAGCAGCGGGCGGGGCAAGGCATAGGCCTTGGGGTTGCCGCGCTCGGCCATGCGCGCCAGCAGCGGGCCGCCCGGATAGGCCAGGCCCATGAGCTTGGCCGACTTGTCAAAGGCTTCGCCGGCGGCGTCGTCAATCGTCTCGCCCAGCAGTGCGTAGCGGCCCACGCCGTCCACGCGCATCAGCTGCGTGTGCCCGCCCGACACCAGCAGGGCAATGAACGGAAACTCGGGCGGATCAGCGCTCAAGAATGGCGACAGCAGATGCCCTTCCAGATGGTGCACGCCCAGCACCGGCTTGCCCAGTGCCGCCGCCATGGAACAGGCCACACCGGCCCCCACCAGCAGCGCCCCGGCCAGACCGGGGCCACGCGTAAAGGCCACCACGTCCACATCGTGCAGCGTCTTGCCGGCGCCGGCCAACACCTCTTGGGTCAGCGGCAGCACGCGGCGGATATGGTCGCGGCTGGCCAGCTCGGGCACCACGCCGCCAAAGGCCTGGTGCATCTCGATCTGGCTGTACAGGGCGTGCGACAGCAGCACAGGCACACCCGTGCCCTGCGTTTGCACCATGGCCACCCCGGTTTCGTCGCACGACGATTCAAACCCCAATACCAGCATGTTTTCCTCACAATCTGCGCCGAGTGTAGGGGACGGCTTGGCACAATGCCGCATGCCCACTGCCCTGCCCCCCCTCACCGATGCCGAGATTGAAAGCCTGGAGCGTGCCACGCTGGACGCGATCGCCCCGCCCGTGGTGGAAGCCCTGCCGGACTGGCTGATCCCGCTGGAAGCCTCCACTGTGAGCCGCGCCAAGAGCGCCGTGCCGCTGCGCCACCAGGGCCTGGACCCTGCGGTGCTGCCGACGATTGCCGCGCGCTACGCCGCGCAGGGCCTGCCCGCAGCCTTTCGCGTGGCCGATGTGGCGGGGCTGCAGCCCGTGCACACCGCGTTGGCCCGCCTGGGCTTTGCACCGCAGCAGCCCACGCTGGTGCAGGTGGGCCGCGTGCACGGCATCCGACAGGTATTCAGCACGCCGCCCACGGCGGTGTCCACCGAGCCCAGCGCGGCCTGGGCTGCAGCCTGTGTGGCCGAAGGCTTTGACCCGGTGGATGCCGCCCACCGCGTGCAGGCCTTGCGCCGCAGCCGCGACGCGGCCTACGCCTGGGTGGAGGAAGACGGCCAGGCCCTGGCCGCCGGCACCGCCGCCTTCAGCCAGGGCTGGGCCAGCCTGCATGGCATCCGTACCGCCAGCCAGGCGCGGGGGCGCGGACTGGCGGGTCGCATCCTGGCCGGGCTGGCGCAGGCGGCGTTGGAACGGGGTCTGGAGCGGGTGTTTCTGCAGGTGGAGGAAAGCAATGCCCCTGCACTGGCGCTGTATGCGCGTTGCGGGTTCACCACCGCATGGCGCTACCACTACTGGCGCGCACTCTGACACCCCCTACGCATTAGGCCGACGCTAGCCCCAACCCAGCCAAATAGGTGGCGAGTGAAACCTCGGCCGTTGCCACCAGGTCGAAGGCGTCGGGCGCCAGCAGCCAGCACTGGATCAGGCCCGACACCAGTGCATGCAGACCATGCGCCAGCGCCGCCGGTGCCGCCAGCGGTGCCAGGCCACGGCGGGTGCGGGCGTCCTGCAAGGCGTGCTCCATACGCTGCACCACATCGGTCAGGCTCTGCACCTGGCGGGTTTTCACGGCCAGCAGTTCATCCACGTACTCCACCTTGTGCACCGCTACCTCGAACACATTGCGCGTGCGCGCATCCGAGGTGATCTTGCGCAGGGCGTCCAGGATCGCGCCGATCAGACCATCCAACGCGTCCTGCTGCGCGTCCTGCCCGCACTGGTAGAGCGCCTCTTCCATGGGCAGGGTAACGCGCTCCATCATGGCGTTGAAGAGATCGGCCTTGTTCTTGAAGTGCCAGTAGATCGCGCCCCGGCTGGCCCCAGCCGCCACGGCAATGTCGTTGAGCGAGGTACGCGACACGCCCTTTTCCGCAAACACCTGTTCCGCCGCGTCCAGCAACTGGTGGCGGGTGGCAAGGGCTTCTTCTTTGGTGCGGCGGGCCATGGCTGGCGTCTTTCAAAAACAATGGTGTCAACAAGGTATTGTTATACATTCATCAATGTATGTATACTGCCAAATTCCGTTTTTTCCACCCGTTCCTGCCGCAGGCATGCTCTAAGAGCCTGCCTTCCTTTTGCGTCCCCTTTTCCGGAACCTCGCCATGCCCGTACCCTGCGCCCCGCTGTCCATTACCCCCCCTTCCCGCCACCGCCCCACCGCACGCCTGACGCTGGGCGCCCTGGCCGTTGCCGCCCTGCTGGCCGCCTGTGGCCAGGGCAGTGCGCCCGTAGCCGGCCCCGGCGGCGGCATGCCGCCGGCTGAAGTGGGCGTGGTCACGGTGACGCCGGGCGACATCGGTCTGGTGACCGAGCTGCCGGGCCGGCTGGAGGCCTCGCGCGTGGCGCAGGTGCGGGCGCGGGCTGCAGGCATCCTGCAAAAGCGGCTGTTCACCGAGGGCAGCGATGTGCAGGCGGGCCAGGCCCTGTTCGAGATCGATGCCAGCCCCTACAAGGCGGCCTTTGACAGCGCCCAGGCCGGACTGGCCAAGGCCGAAGCCAATCTCTCACAGGCCAGCGCCCAGGCCGAGCGCTACAAGCCGCTGGCCGAAGCCAAGGCCGTGAGCCAGCAAGAATTCATTGCCGCCCAGGCCGCCCAGAAGCAGGCCGAGGCCGATGTGGCCGTGGGCAAGGCCGCCGTGCAGACCGCGCGCATCAACCTCGCCTACGCCGCCGTCACCGCGCCGATTTCCGGGCGCATCGGTCGTGCACTGGTCACTGAAGGTGCGCTGGTGGGCCAGGGCGAAGCCACACAACTGGCCGTGGTGCAACAGATCAACCCCATGTACGTGAACTTCACCCAATCTGCGGGCGACGTCATGAAGCTGCGCCAGGCTCTGGCCCAAGGCAAGCTCAAGCGCGCCAACGGCGGCCAGGCCGCCAGCGTGCGCGTGGTGCTGGAAGACGGCAGCGAATATGCGCGTGCCGGCAAGCTGCTGTTCTCCGACCTGACGGTGGACGCCACCAGCGGCCAGATCACGCTGCGCGCCGAAGTGCCCAACCCGGACAACAGCCTGCTGCCCGGCCTGTATGTGCGCGTGCGCCTGGAGCAGGCCCAGGCCAGCAACGCCATCACACTGCCGCAGCAGGCGGTGACGCGTTCGCCGCAAGGCGACTCGGTGATGGTGGTTGGCAGCGATGGCAAGGTGAAACCGCGCCCCGTGAAGGTGGGCGGCCAGCAAGGCGGCCAGTGGGTGGTGCTGGACGGCCTGCAGGCCGGTGAACAAGTGATGGTGGAGGGCTTCCAGAAACTGCGCGGTGACGCGCCGGTCAAGCCCGTGCCATGGCAGGCCCCCGGCAGCAAGCCGGCCGACGCTGCCAAGGCCGCCGACAAGGCACCCGCACCGGCCGGCGCCGCTTCTGCCGCCGGCAAGTAAGGGGCCGCACACCATGGCGAAATTCTTTATCGACCGCCCCATCTTTGCGTGGGTGATTGCGCTGTTCATCATGGTGATGGGCGCGGTGTCCATCACCCAGTTACCCATCAACCAGTACCCGCCCGTGGCGCCGCCCTCCATCATCGTGTCGGCCGCCTACCCGGGCGCCTCGGCCCAGACGCTGGAAGACAGCGTGCTGTCGGTGATCGAGCGCGAGATGAACGGCGCGCCCGGCCTGATCTACATGGAGTCGGTGGCACAGGCCGACGGCTCGGGCAACATCACACTGAGCTTCCAGCCCGGCACCAACCCCGACCTGGCCCAGGTGGATGTGCAAAACCGCCTGGCACGCGCCACGCCGCGCCTGCCCGCCGTGGTGACACAGCAGGGAGTGCGCGTGGACAAGTCGCGCAACAACTTCCTGCTGTTCGCCATCCTCTCGTCCGACGACCCGGCCTGGGACCCGGTGGCGCTGGGCGACTATGCCTCGCGCAGCGTGGTGCCGGAATTGCAGCGCGTGCCCGGCGTGGGCCAGGCCCAGCTGTTCGGCACCGAGCGCGCCATGCGTGTCTGGATCGACCCGGCCAAGCTGCTGGGCGTGAACCTCTCTGCCGCCGACGTGACCAACGCCATCCGTGCGCAAAATGCGCAGGTCGCGGCGGGTGAAATCGGCAGCCTGCCCAACGTCGCGGGCCAGGGCATTGCCGCCACCGTGATCGTCAACGGCCAGCTCTCCAGCGTGGAGCAGTTCAGCAACCTGGTGCTGCGCGCCAATGCCGACGGCTCCACCGTGCGCCTCAAGGACGTGGCGCGTGTGGAACTGGGCGGACAGGCCTATGCCACCTCGGCGCGCCTCAACGGCAAGCCTTCTACCGGCATCGGTGTGCAGCTCTCGCCCAGCGGCAATGCGCTGGCTACTGCCAAGGCCGTGCGCGCGCGCATGCAGGAGCTGGAGCGCTTCTTCCCCAAGGGCATGACCTGGACCATTCCCTACGACAGCTCGCGCTTTGTCGACATCTCCATCCGCCAGGTCACCGAGACCCTGCTGGAAGCGGTGGTGCTGGTGTTCCTGGTGATGTTTTTGTTCCTGCAGAACTGGCGCTACACCGTGATTCCCACCATCGTGGTGCCGGTGGCGCTGCTGGGCACCTTTGCGGCGCTGCTGGCCATGGGCTTTTCCATCAATGTGCTGACCATGTTCGGCATGGTGCTGGTGATCGGCATCGTGGTGGACGACGCCATCGTGGTGGTGGAAAACGTGGAACGCATCATGAGCGAGGAAGGCCTGCACCCGCTGCAAGCCACGCGCAAGGCCATGGGCCAGATCTCGGGCGCCATTGTGGGCGTGACCGTGGTGCTGATCTCGGTGTTTGTGCCGCTGGCGTTTTTCAGCGGTTCGGTGGGCAACATCTACCGCCAGTTTGCGGCGGTGATGGGCGTGTCGATTGCGTTCTCGGCGTTTCTGGCGCTGTCGCTCACGCCGGCGCTGTGCGCCACCCTGCTGCAGCCCGTGGAGGCCGGCCATCACCATGCCAAGACCGGATTCTTCGGCTGGTTCAACCGCGGCTTCGCCCGCACCGCCAAGGGTTACGAGGGCCGCGTGGCCCGCATGCTGCCGCGCGCGGCGCGCTACCTGCTGATCTATGTCGCTATCATCGGCGCGGCCACGGTGGTCTACCTGCGTCTGCCCACCTCGTTCCTGCCCAATGAAGACCAGGGCACCATGCTGGTCAACGTGCAACTGCCGCCCGGCGCCACCCAGGCGCGCACGCGTGCCGTGATGGAACAGGTCGAAGGCTTCATGCTCAAACAGCCCGAAGTGCAAAGCATGGTGGGTGTGCTGGGCTTCAGCTTCTCGGGCCAGGGCCAGAATGCTGCGCTCGCGTTTGTCACGCTCAAGGACTGGGCCGAACGCACCGGCCCGGCGAGTTCGGCGCAGGCCGTGGCAGGCCGGGCCTTTGGCGGCCTGATGGGTATCCGCGATGCCTTCATCTTCCCGCTCAGTCCTCCACCGATTCCCGAACTCGGCGCCTCGTCGGGCTTCAGCTTCCGGCTGCAAGACCGCGCCGGTGCCGGGCACGACGCACTCCTGGCGGCACGCAACCAGTTGCTGGGCCTGGCCGCACAGAGCAAGGTCATCACCCAGGTGCGCCCGGACGGACTGGAAGATGCGCCACAGTTGCAGCTGGACATCGACCGCGACCGCGCCCAGGCGCTGGGCGTGGGCTATGACAGCATCAACACCACCATCTCCACCGCGCTGGGCTCGGCCTATGTGAATGATTTTCCCAATGCGGGGCGCCTGCAGCGCGTGGTGGTGCAGGCCGATGCGCCGGCGCGCATGCAACCGGAAGACCTGCTCAAGCTCGGTGTTCCCAACAGCCGCGGCCAGACCGTGCCGCTGTCGGCCTTTGCCAGCACCCGCTGGGTCACGGGCGCGATGCAGACCGTGCGCTACAACGGCTACCCGGCCATGCGCATCAGCGGCAGCGCCGCACCCGGCTACAGCACCGGTGCCGCCATGGCCGAGATGGAAAACCTGGCCGCGCAACTGCCCACCGGCTTCGGCTTTGAATGGACCGGCCAGTCGCGCGAAGAAAAGCTCGCAGGCTCGCAGTCCATCATCCTCTACAGCTTTGCCATCCTCTCGGTGTTCCTGTGCCTGGCTGCGCTGTACGAAAGCTGGAGCATTCCTCTGTCGGTGATCCTGGTGGTGCCGCTGGGTGTGCTGGGGGTGCTGCTGGCGACGCTGCTGCGCGGCTATGCCAATGACGTGTACTTCCAGGTCGGCCTGATCACCATCATCGGCCTGTCGGCCAAGAACGCCATCCTGATCATCGAGTTCGCCAAGGACCTGCAGGCGCAGGGCAAGGGCGTCATCGAGTCGGCCTTGGCCGCGGCCCACCTGCGCTTTCGCCCCATTGTGATGACCTCCATGGCCTTCACGCTGGGCGTGCTGCCGCTGGCCTTGTCCTCCGGTGCCGGTTCTGCCAGCCAACGCGCCATCGGCACCGGCGTGATCGGCGGCATCGTCACCGGCACCACGTTGGCCGTGATCTTCGTGCCGATCTTCTTTGTGGTGGTGCGCAGCCTGTTCAAGGACAGCGCACGCCAGCAGGAAGTACATGCCGCCCAGGCCGCCCACATGGGTGTCCACATGGACACACAGACCGAGGGGGAACCCCATGCATAAACCGTTTCAAACCACCATGTTTCCCCGCTCCCTGCTGGCCCTGGCCGCAACGGCCCTGCTGGCCGGCTGCTCGCTGATACCCACGTTCGAGCGCCCGGCCGCCCCAGTGGCCACGCAATGGCCTGCGGCCTCGGGTGCCAGTACCGCGTTCAGCAGCACCCCGGCCGCCGACCTGGCCTGGAAGGACTACTTTGTCGACCCCACGCTGCAGCAGCTGATCACCACGGCGCTGGCCAACAACCGCGACCTGCGCGTGGCCGTGCTCAACATCGAGCAGGCGCGTGCGCAACTAGGCATCAAGCGTGCCGACCAGTGGCCGACGCTGAACGCCGCCCTTACCGGTACGCGTACGGCCACCAACCAGAACACGGTGTCCAATGTCTTTACCGGTGGCCTGACCATCACGGCCTACGAACTGGATTTCTTCGGCCGCGTCGCCAGCCTCAAGGAACAGGCGCTGGCCCAGTACCTGGCCAGCACGGAGGGCAGCAAGACCGCCCAGATCAGCCTGGTTGCCACCGTGGCCCAGACCTGGCTGGCGCTGCTGGCCGACGAAGAACTGCTGGACATCTCGACCCAGACCCTGGCCAGCCGCGAAGACTCGCTCAAACTGGTGAAGCTGCGCTTTGACTACGGCGCCGCTTCCGAGCTGGACTTGCGCCAGGCCCAGTCGCTGCTCGAATCGGCCCGCGCCACCCAAGCCCAGCAACAGCGTCAGCGCGCGCTGGACGAAAACGCCCTGGTGTTGCTGCTCGGGCAGCCCCTGCCCACCGAGGTGCGCAACCGCGTGGCCACCGACCGGCTGACCCAGTTGCGCCTGCCCGAGCTGCCCGCCGGGCTGCCCTCGGACCTGCTGACACGCCGCCCCGACATCCGCCAGGCCGAGCAGCAACTGGTAGCGGCCAACGCCAGCATCGGTGCCGCACGGGCCAATTTTTTCCCACGCATCTCGTTGACCGCTGCGGCCGGTTCGGCCAGCAACGAGCTCTCCGACCTGTTCAAGGACGGCACCTGGGGCTTCTCACTGGCGCCGCAGCTGGTGCAACCCCTGTTTGATGCCGGGCGCAACCGGGCCACGCTGGCCTCGGCGCGCGTGGGCTTTGACATTGCGGTAGCGCAGTACGAAAAGACTATCCAGAGCGCCTTCCGCGAGGTGGCTGACGCGCTGGCCGGGCGTGACACACTGGCGCGCCAGTTGCAGGCCCAAGCGGCCCAGTCCGAGGCCGAAACCGCGCGCCTGCGCCTGACCGACCTGCGCTACCAGAACGGTGCCGCCAGCCAACTCGACTGGCTGGACGCCCAACGCTCGCAGTTCGCCGCCCAGCAGGCGCTGGTGCAGGTGCGCCTGGCCTATCTGCAGAACCAGGTAGCGCTGTACAAGACGCTGGGCGGGGGGGCCGGCAAAGACGCGGCCCAGTAGAAAAGCTCTGAGGGCAACGTTGAACAAGCCCCCCGTTCGGGCTGAGCCTGTCGAAGCCCTCAGCAAGTGCATGATTTGTAAGGGCTGCGTTTCGCCCTTCGTCAAGCTCAGGACAGGCCAAGCTCAACGCGAACGGACTTCATCAGCAAAGCATTAGGCTGCCCAGCCCAAAAAATCCGGGTTGGCGCGAATCTTGCGCCGTAGGGCGTATGTCTGAAGCGCTGCGCATTGTGGTGATCTCGCCCGACCTGGATGTCACCGATCCGGCGGACACCCACGCGCTGGCCCAGGCCGAGCGCTCGCGCAGCCTGCGTATCGGCCTGCTGGAAAGCGGCTTCAACCTGGTGGCCTCGCTGCCCGCCGATGTCTACCTGACCGAACGGCTGGCCCAGTTGCAGCCCGACCTGATCATTGTGGATGCCGAAAGCGACGCCCGCGACGCGCTGGAGCATGTGGTCATGGCCACGCGCGACGCGCGCCGTCCCATCGTGATGTTCACCAACGACAACGACCGCTCCAACGCACGCGCGGCTGTGGCGGCGGGCGTCTCGGCCTACATCGTGGCGGGCCTGCAGGCCGAGCGCATCCGCCCCATCCTGGACGTGGCACTGGCGCGCTTCCAGCACGAGCAGGCGCTGCGCGAAGAACTTGCAAGCACCCGCAACGAATTGCAAGAGCTCAGCACCGAACTCAAAGACCGTAAGGTGATTGACCGCGCCAAAACCCTGCTGATGGAGCGCCAGCAGCTCAGCGAAGAAGCCGCCTACGCCCGACTGCGGAAAACCGCCATGGACAAGAACCTCAAATTGGTGGAAGTGGCCCAACGCATGCTGGATGTGGCCGATCTGCTGGGTTAAAAACCAGTGGACGATCTCTGCAGGACAGAAAAAGACATCTGTTTACAAATGCTTCACATGCACGTCACAGGTCTGGACTACGCTTACGCCCATGCAAACTTCTTCCATACCCATCGAACAGCTGGCGGCCGAAGCCTACGATGCGGCGTCGCCCCCGGTGCAGGACCAGATGGTGTCGCTACTGGTCGGCAAGATTTATGAGAGTGCACCCGTGGCCGAACGCAGCAGCCTGATCATGTCCCTGATGAAGCCATTGGGCGTGCTGTCCCTCGTGGCGGTGGCCAACGGCATTTTTGCCAATATCCGCTTGCGCAATGACTGGTCCGATGTACAGGTTCGCCCCGACGACGTGCAAAACATCCGGACGCAGGACGTGGTGGCTCTGACCCACTACGCCCAGCAGGTCAGCACGCAGGTGCTGGACGGGCTGGCCCGTATCGTCACCGGCTCTCCGGTGCTGGCTACCTCGGCTGCGGCGGCCTTGCTGATCCACATCCTGGTGCAACGCCGTCAGACCCGACGCAGTACATGATCCGTGCCGCACTGTGGACGGCGGCACTGGCCGTGTCGGGCGCAAGCATGGCCCAGGCCCCCGTGGGTGGGCATTTGCTGGGACTCACCGACGCCGAACTGCAGACCGTGCTGCCTGAGGTGCAACGCCTGCACAAACCGGTTACCGGCCCGCGTGGCCTGCGCGGCGTGTGGGAGATTGCCGATACCCGGCTGCACGGCCTGCCCTTCACCAGCACCTTCTACCTGCGCGACAAGCGCGTGCAGCGGGTGGAGCAGCTGTGGAACGCCCACACCACACAGTGCACCGCCGAGCCGGCCTTTGGCGCCATAGCGGCTGATCTGGATGCGCAATACGGCGCCGGCATGGCGGCGGGCGAGGAGCAGGACGCCCAGCAATCCAGCGTCTGGCTGGCAGGCGACTTTGATGTGGTGGCCTATTTCACACGCACGCCGGTGGCCTGCTCCATCCGGCTGGTGTACCAGTGGCACCAGACCCGGGATGCGTCCGAGCTGTAAGGATGAAAGTCCCGCCGCCGGTGCGACCTGGATTGGTGCACCGCACAAATGCCGTGCATCACCAGCAATTCAATGCCCTACAGGACTGAACCCCTTACCGGTATTGTGCAAACAGCTATCTTTTTAATAGCATTCCCAGTCCAGAAAAACCTGGCACAGACATTGCATAAACAGAGTTAAGACCCACCAGGGTCGTGTGCACCGGGCAGTCCAACGGCGGGCTGCCCACGGCATACACAGGACAAAGGCGTCCCCACGGCTTCATTGCGCGACTGCGCGGTGCGGCCTGTGTGGACGCCTTTTTTGTTTTTTTCCTCTGGAGCTTCGCCATGACCGATCTATTGAAAGCCAAACTCAGCCGCCGTGCGGTGCTGCAAACCGCCGCCGTGGGAGCGGTAGGCATCTCGCCCGCCCTGCGTGCAGTGGTCTACGCCGCCGGCTCCGACGCACCCGAGAAAACCGAGGTGAAGATTGGCTTCATCCCGTTGACCGACTGTGCCAGCGTGGTGATGGCCTCGGTACTGGGCATCGACCAGAAGTACGGCGTGAAGATCATCCCCAGCAAAGAAGCCAGCTGGGCCGGCGTGCGCGACAAACTGGTCAATGGCGAGCTGGACTTTGCCCATGTGCTGTACGGCCTGGTCTACGGCGTACATCTGGGCATAGGTGGCCCCAAGAAAGACATGGCGGTGCTGGCCACACTCAACAACAACGGCCAGGCAATCACGCTGTCCAAGAAGCTGGCCGACAAGGGCGCGGTCGATGGCGCGGGCCTGGCCAAGCTGATGGCCAGTGAGAAGCGCGAATACACCTTCGCGCAGACCTTTCCCACCGGCACCCACGCCATGTGGCTGTACTACTGGCTGGCCGCCAACGGCATCAACCCGATGCAGGACGCCAAGGTCATCACCGTGCCGCCGCCGCAGATGGTGGCCAACATGCGCGTGGGCAACATGGACGGCTTTTGCGTGGGCGAACCCTGGAACCACCGCGCCATCATCGACGGCATTGGCGTGACGGCCGCGACCACCCAGGACATCTGGAAAGACCACCCCGAAAAGGTGCTGGGCACCACCAGCGAGTTCGTGAAGAAATACCCCAACACGGCACGCGCCGTGACGGCCGCCATTCTGGAAGCCGGTCGCTGGATTGATGCCAGCCTGTCCAACAAAAACAAGATGGCCGAGACCATTGCCGACAAGAGCTATGTGAACACCAGCGTGGACGCGATCAACCAGCGCATCCTGGGCCGTTACCAGAACGGCATGGGCAAGACCTGGGATGACCCCAACTACATGAAGTTCTACAACGACGGTGCGGTGAATTTCCCCTACCTGTCCGACGGCATGTGGTTCCTGACCCAGCACAAACGCTGGGGTTTGCTCAAGGAACACCCGGACTACCTGGCCGTGGCCAAGCAGATCAACCAGATCGATATCTACAAACAGGCCGCCACGGCCAGCAAGACGCCGCTGCCCAAGAGCGACATGCGCGCGGCCAAGTTCATGGACGGCGTGGTCTGGGACGGCAAGGACCCGAAGAAATACGCCGACGGCTTCAAGGTCAAGGCTTAGGAGGAACTATGTACCCCCAAACTCACATTCGTTCGCTGCCCCCCAAGGGGGCGCATGCCTCCCTAGAGGCGGCTCGTCGGGAGGCATGACATGGTCAGCGCAGTTTTCCACTCCCCCCTTTCCGCTACGGCAGAGAGCCGCCGTCTGGCGACCCAAACCGCCAAGGCATCTGCTATCAAAACAGAAGCTGCTCACGCAGCATCTGCGGGCGCTAGCGGCCAATTCATCTCCGAGAACCAAGCCTCCGTTCGCCCTGAGCCTGTCGAAGGGCTCGCTGGGGCTTCGACAGGCTCAGGGCGAACGAATCGAATCTCAGGCTACGACTGGAACGGCCTGCTCATGTCGGTCTTGCCACCGGCGCTGGGCCTGGCGATGCTGATCGGCATCTGGGCCCTGGTCAGCATGGGTACCAAGGGCAGCATCCCCAGCCCGTGGGAGACGCTGCAGCAGGCCATCACCATCTTCAGCGACCCGTTCTACCGCAAGGGCCCGAACGACCAGGGCGTGGGCTGGAACGTGCTGTTCTCGCTGCAGCGCGTGGCGCTGGGCTTTGGCTTGGCGGCCGTGGTGGGCATTCCGCTGGGCTTCCTGATCGGCCGCTTCGACTTTTTGAGCCGCATGTGCAATCCGCTGATCAGCCTGTTGCGCCCGGTGTCGCCGCTGGCTTGGCTGCCGATTGGCCTGCTGGTGTTCAAGGGCGCCAACCCGGCCGCCATCTGGACCATCTTCATCTGCTCGATCTGGCCCATGGTCATCAACACCGCCGTGGGCGTGCAGCGCGTGCCACAGGACTACATGAATGTGGCGCGTGTGCTGAACCTCAGCGAGTGGAAGATCGTCACCAAGATCCTGTTCCCCTCGGTGCTGCCCTACATGCTGACCGGTGTGCGCCTGGCCGTAGGCACAGCCTGGCTGGTGATCGTTGCCGCCGAGATGCTGACCGGCGGCGTGGGCATTGGCTTCTGGGTTTGGGACGAGTGGAACAACCTGAACGTCAAGAACATCATCATCGCGATCTTCGTCATCGGCATCGTCGGGCTGGCCCTCGAATACGCGCTGATCAAGATTGCCACGGCCTTCACGTTTGAAGAAGTCAAAAGTTAGACCACCCCCGTTCGGGCTGAGCTTGTCGAAGCCCTCGTCTATCTCAGGACAAGCCTTTCGACAAGCTCAAGGCGAACTGGAACTGGAACTGGAACTGGAACTGGAACTGGAACGGAAACCGGAGAACACCATGAGTAGCCTGAAATTCATCGAAATTCAAAACGTCGCGCAAACCTTCAAGACCCAAAAAGGCTTGTTCCCCGCGCTGCGTGACGTGAACCTGACCGTAGCCAAAGGCGAGTTCGTCACCCTGATCGGTCACAGCGGTTGCGGCAAATCCACGTTGCTGAACCTGATCGCCGGCCTCACCACACCCACCGCCGGCACCCTGCTGTGCGCCAACCGCGAAATCGCCGGCCCGGGCCCGGAGCGCGCCGTGGTGTTTCAGAACCATTCGCTGTTGCCCTGGCTCACCTGCTTTGAAAACGTCTACCTGGGCGTGGAGCGTGTCTTCGGTACGCGCAACCCCGGTGCGGCGGTAGAGAGCAAGGCGCAACTGAAGGAACGCACCGATGCCGCGCTGGCCTTGGTCGGCCTGACCGCTGCAGCACACAAGCGCCCCGGCGAGATCTCCGGCGGCATGAAGCAGCGCGTGGGCATTGCCCGTGCACTGGCCATGGAGCCCAAGGTGCTGTTGATGGACGAGCCCTTTGGCGCACTGGACGCGCTGACCCGCGCCAAGCTGCAGGACGAGCTGCTGGACATCGTGGCCCGCACCCACAGCACCGTGGTGATGGTCACGCACGATGTGGACGAAGCCGTGCTCTTGTCCGACAAGATCGTGATGCTGACCAATGGCCCCGCCGCGACGATCGGCGAAGTATTGAGCGTGGACCTGCCACGCCCGCGCAACCGCGTGGCGCTGGCCGACAGCCCGGAATATCTGCACTACCGCAAGGCCGTGATCGACTTTCTCTACACCCGCCAAGCGCACGTCGAGAAAGCCGCCTGAGCAACGCTCTGCGTTGGCGCCGAGTTGCACTTTCCCCGCGAAGTGACTAGGCTTGCGCGTGGCGCTGGAGGCCATTTCGGCTTTTAACGCCACGCAACTTCAGCCGCCATGGTTGAAGTTTTTTTCTGGAGGCGATTCACCACAACAACCAGTCGTTGGAAAAGGCGCTCCGGCATCGCTTTTCCATGCCGTTCTTTGCAAAAAGGATACGTGATGAAGAAGAAAGCAAGAATCCTAGTGGCATCCGCCACCGCCTGCGCCCTCACGGGTGCACTGGCGGCCACTCCCCTTCCCAAGGAGGGCAACTACGACTACACCGCGTGCTGGTCTGGCACGAGCAGTGAAATCGCATTCGCGAAAGACAAAACCGGCATGTCCTACGACTTTACCGGCACGACCATGAGCAACCCGCCCGGAGGACTCTTCGACAAAAACACCTTTCATTGCGTGGGCCTGAACACCTCGATCAACGGCAAGTTCGGTGGTGGCAACATCTGCGAGAGCGTGGACCCCGATGGTGACAAACGCCTGACCCGCTTCTTTGTAGGCCCGGACGGAACGGTGACCCGGGATTTCGTGGCCGGCACCGGCAAGTACGAAGGCATGGTGGTCACCACCAAGATCACACCAGTGGGCGGCTTCCCCGTCGTCAAGGCCGGCACCTTCCAGGACTGCAACAGGCAAGTCGGCACCTACAAGCTGAAGTAACCCCGCCTCTGCGGCGCACAGTATTTGTGCGGCGCACCATTCAGGGCCATCGAAACCCTGCCACACGCGCGGAAACGCCCTCATCTCGGGCGTTTCCGCGTATTTTTTGTGCTTTTTAACTTTCACCCAGGACCAAAACGCCCCAAAAGCTGGCACGAGTCTCGCACTAGTGCATGCACCAATTTGCACAAAGGGTTTGGGTTTATGTCGGGTTCTCGCAGTTTTCTGAAAAGCGGCCATGCACCAACGCTGTTTGCCGCGTTTTTGTATTTTTCTTTTTCGTGTTGCATCTGGGTGCTCAACGGCGCGATGGCGCCTTTCATTTCCGAGACCTTCAACCTCAGCCCCGCGCAGAAGGGGCTGATGCTGTCCATCCCCATCATTGCCGGCGCGCTGATGCGCTTTCCGCTGGGCATCCTGTCGCAGTACATCGGCCGCAAGAGCGCCACGCTGGTGGAAATGGCCATGATCGCCGTGGCCATGCTGTTTGGCTTCTTCTTCGTCAAGACCTTCAACGACCTGCTGGCCATGGGCGTGCTGCTGGGCATTGCGGGCGCCAGCTTTGGCGTGGCCTTGTCACTGGGCTCGGGCTCGTTCCCCGCCAAGCACAAAGGGCTGGCGATGGGTCTGGTTGGTGCAGGCAACGTCGGCACGGCGGTGTCAGTGCTGGTGGCGCCACCGCTGGCCCAGGCCTTTGGCTGGGTCACGGTGTATGGCATTGCCGCCATCGCCATCAGCATCCCGGTGGTCGTGATGATCGTGTTTGCCAAGGAGCCGGATGACCTGGACAAGCACGCCTCCTTCAAGGAACACATTGCCTGCCTGTTTGAGAAAGACGGCTGGGCCTTCAGCCTGATCTACGCCATCACCTTCGGCGGCTTCATCGGCCTCACCACTTTCCTGCCCACCTACTACTACGACCAGTTTGGCGTCAGCAAGGTGCAGGCCGGGCAACTCACCATGCTCGCCGCCTTCATGGCCGCCGCCGTGCGCGTACTGGGCGGCTGGATCTCGGACCGCTGGGGCGGCGTGAACACCTTGCAAGTGGTGCTGGTGACCGTGACCAGCACCCTGGTGCTCTGCGGCTTTGCCAGCAGTTCACTGGCTGTCACCACGCTGCTTTTCATCCTGTGCTTCGCCGCACTGGGCGCAGGCAACGGTGCGGTGTTCCAACTGGTGCCATTGCGCTGGCCCCTGTCCACCGCCGTGGCCGGCTCCATGATCGGCGAGGTGGGCGCACTGGGCGGCGGCCTGGTGCCCAATGCCATGGGCCTGTCCAAACAGTATTTCGGCAGCTATTCCGGCGGCTTCTATATCTTCGCCGCACTTGCAGTCGTCATGCTGGTGATGCTGCGGGTGTTGCAGATTCGCTGGACGCGGACGTGGGCGGAGAAAGGAGGCCGCGCACGCAGTGCGTGATCGGCGCAGCCGATAAAGCGCGCAGCGCTTGGCCGCCTTTTCAGTGCAGGCTAACTTGCGAAGCAAGTTAAGCGAAGCGGGCCGGAACTAAAAGGGAGGTTGCGCGCGCAGTGCGTGACTTTTTAGTTGCTACAAAAAAAGTAGCTCGCTTCGCTTGTTTTATAAGCATCACTGAGACTTTCCATTGAAATCTCAAGCCTCAAAGCTCAGCAGATACTTCGGTGAGGAGGCAGCTTTGGGCTGATACCCGACCTAGGCCACGCTCTGAAGCTGACCTTCAACGCCGCGTTAAGCCTTGCTCACAAAAGTGATATTTTTATGGCTAGTCTTCGTAGAACAAGCGATCTTTTTTGGACCCTCGTTGTTTCAGAGAAACTACTAAGCCGAGAGTACAGACTGCGTGAAATGCCATAACAGACCAGTACCAGCCAGGGTCTTGAACTCGGGTTACCGCGAAACTACTGTACCTTGATAGTAGGACCACATGGCCTGTGTATAGACCCCATGCCAACAAAAATGGAGCTGTTAAGTACAGGATCCATTCAAGGCCTGTGCGAGCGCGAAAGAAACGAAGAATTGAACTCATTTTCCCGGGGCGTTGTTCGACACATGCCGTGCAATTCTAGCCCTCCACAAGAAATTTCTTGAAATTGGGAGTGCTGGTCTTATGTCAACTCACGCGGCATTGCCGAAGTCCATGTGGAGTGCTACAAGCAACCTTCTACATACCCAAAACGTATTGTTGGCCAGGCCATCTATAAATTGCGAAGTGAATCGTTGGCCAATGCGTGCAAGGGGCTTACTCATGTTTTCATTCTGACGATGGTTAAGCCCTAAGGCTATTCCCCGTTTGGGGGATATTTGCAATCGACCGCTTAGAAAACCCTGACTTGAAATCACCCCCAGGCTTACCTACTCTTCCCAGCATGTCCCATTCCATGCAAACCCACCCATGATCGGCGCACTCGGCAATTCTCTGGACTCCGCAAACACGGCTCTCGGCAATGCGCTCAGTCGCCTGAGCTCCGGCTTGCGCATCAATTCGGCCAAGGACGACCCCGCCGGTTTGCAAATTGCCACGAGCATGGCAGCTCAGATCAGCGGCACCGGGGCGGCGTTGAGCAACGTCAGTGATGCGTCCTCGCTGGCGCAGACTGCGGATGGTGCGCTGGGTCAGGTTTCGGAGACATTGCAACGCCTGCGGGAGCTGGCGGTGCAGGCCGGCAACGGCACTTACAGCGCCTCAGACCGCCAGGCTTTGCAAGCCGAGTTCACGCAACTGTCCAGCAGCCTGGACAGCACCGCAAGCCAAAGCCAGTTCAATGGCAAGAACCTGTTGGATGGCACATTCCAGGCGACCATTCAGACAGGCCCCAATGCCAGTGACACGCAAAGCTTTTCACTGGGCAATGTGTCCAGCACCGCCCTGGGTGCTGCCGGCCTGAATATTTCAACCGCCGCGGGTGCGACCAACGCGCTGTCGGTGCTTGACCAGGCCATAGACACGGTGGCGGGCCAGCAGGCCAACGTGGGCGCAATCCAATCGACACTGGAGGCCACCAGCGCCAACCTGACGAACAGCAACGTGAATTTGAGCGCCTCACGCTCCGCTATCGCCGACACCGACTACGCGCAGACAAGCTCAGACCAATCGCTGGCCCAAGTCCGGCAGCAAGTCGCGTTGAAAGCCGTTGCGCTCTACAACGCCAACCAGTCCTCGGTGCTGGGGTTGTTGCCGGGGCAGTCCAAGTAGGCTGGCGTTGGCTCCTTGCGTCGCCGCACCTGCTATCTAATTGGTAGCTGTTCACGCGCATCCCGAGACGTCTGCGGAGCTATTTGCTTGCAGACGCAGCTATGCGCTGCCATCTCCTTGCAATAACCTCTCCTCAAAACGCTCCAGCTCTTCGTCCAGCGTGCCACGGCTGCGAAAATGTCGGTTCGCCTTGCCGTACCAGTACTCTGCATCCTCCAGATCGCCTTCCTGAATATGCAGAATGCCGTGCAGCCAGGCTGCCAACTCCGAGCCATCGTCTTGCACCAGGTTGTGCGCCTCACTCCAACGGCCCGCATGCAAGTGCGTCAGAACTTCGTGAAGTAGTTTCATCGCGAGCTCCTTCTGGAATCTGCAGCGGTTTCTTCAGGCCGCTGCAATGTGGCTAAGCAAACTGTCAAAGCTGCCGTACAGCGCATTGCCGCGCAGCAGCCGGCTACCATTGTCATCCTTCACGATGAGAGTTGGCACACCTTGCGCACCAAAGCTCCGCATCAAGCCTTGCGCCTTGTGGACGCGCGCCGCATTGGCGGCCAACAACTCAGTGTCGCCTGCAGCAAGGCGGTCGGCGGCGGTGCTGAGCCCCATGTCACGCAACAGCTTTTCCACCACCGGTTGGGTGCTGGTATCCAGCGCATGCACATAGCGGGCTTCCTGCAAAACCTTCAAAACTTCAAGCTCGCGTTGTGGCGCAGTCAACGCCACAGCCGTCAGGGCCAGCGTGGTGGTGGCCGAGTCAAAGCGGCTACCGGGCTTGCCCAACACCTGCGTGCGGTATTCCTCCGTGAAGCGCTGGCCGGTGAGCTTTTCAATGCGCACGTCGTTGGACCATGCGTAGTCTGCGAACGCGGTGTCCATGGTGCGCCCACCGGTGCTCGCAAACAGGCCAGTGGGGGCCAGCTCCAATTGAATGGCTGCATGCTGGCCCAGCTTCTGGACCGCGGGCGATGCACCGTAGCACCAGCCGCACAGCGGGTCGAACAAATACGTAACAGTCGTCGTGCTCATGCTGCTGTCTCTTTCTCGGTTCATCCTTACCACTTCATTTCGCCTTTGTTGACCTTGGCACCAATGTCCAGCGACATGCCACCATCGGTCACCTGCGGGTAAGCCTGCTTCATGGCATTGGTCAGCTCTGCGCTGTTCTTGCTGGCGGCCAGGTTCTTCTCAAATGTCTGCAAATAGTTCTTGGTGAAGGTGATAGTGCTGGCGTCCACCTGGGTGCCTGCCTTCATGTGGCCGGGAACCACCAGCTCGGGTTTCAGCGCGGCCATCTCATCCAACTGCGCAATCCAGGCAGCGCGTTCGGCAGCGGTTTGCGTATCGGCGGTCCAGACATGCACATTGCCAAACACACCGATGTTGCCGACGATGGCTTTGATAGATGGAATCCAGGCATACGGGCGGTGCGCCAGCAGGCCTTGTGTGCCGCGAATTTCAATCGTCTGGCCTTCTAGCGTCAGCGTGTTGCCTTCCAGCGCACGGGGCACTACAGGCTTGCGTGGTGCATTGGCGCCCATCTTGGGGCCCCAGAACGCGACCTTGCCGGCCAGCTTGGGTGACAGCTTCGCCAAAACGGCAGGGGTTGTCACCACGTCAGCGTTGGGGAAGAACTCTTTCAGCGTCTCCACGCCAAAGTAGTAGTCTGGGTCGGCCTGGCTCACGTAAATGGTGGTGAGTTGCTTGCCACTGTCCAGCACATTGGCCGCAATGCGCAACGCATCGGCGCGGGTAAAGCCGCCGTCAATCACGATTGCTTCTTTTTCACCGACCACCAACGTGGAGTTGACATTGAAGCTGTTGCCGTCGGCGTTGTAGACCTTGACGGTGAGTGGCTGGGCAGCCTGGGCGCTGGTGAAAGCGATGGCGAGGGATGCGGCGATAACAGTCGTGCGGATCATGGTGAACTCCAAGTGGGTGGTGTTTGCAAGGACGCTTTGCAGCGTTGGCATGAACTGTAGTTTCAATATCCGAGCAGATAAACCCGATAATTCGGCCATTACTGTTTCATAAATTGAGCAAATTATGGATAGATTGACCGCCATGCAGGTATTTGTGGAGGTGGCCCACAGCGGCAGCTTCAGCGCCACGGCCGACAAGCTGGACATGTCGCGTGCCATGGTGACGCGCTATGTGGGCGAGCTGGAGCAGTGGCTGGGCGCACGCCTTTTGCAGCGCACCACGCGCAGCGTCACGCTCACCGATGCAGGCGAAAACTGCCTGCGCCGCAGCCAGCAAATGCTGGCGCTGATGGAAAACGTGGAAGAAGAAACCCATAGCCACGACGGCGCCTTGCGAGGCCAACTGCGCATCACCTGCAGTATGTCGTTGGCCTATGCGCAGGTGGCTGCGACGGTGGCGGATTTTCTGAAGCTCTACCCGCAGCTCAAGGTCGACCTCAACGCCAGCGAGGGCGCGCTGAACCTGGTGGAGGCTCGCATTGACCTGGCTATCCGCATCAGCGCCGAGCCCGACCCTACGCTGATTGGCCGCGTGCTGGCACCGTGCACCTCGGTGTTGGTGGCGTCGCCCGATTACTTGCACTCGCAGGGCACGCCAAAACTACCGAGCGACCTGTCTGCACACCGCTGCCTGAGCTATGCCAATTTTGGCAAAAGCGTGTGGAAGCTGCAGTGCGGGGATGAGCATGCGGAGGTGCGCGTGGGCAGCCATTTCAGTGCCAATGAAGCCACGGCCCTGATGCGGGCCGCATTGGCTGGTGGTGGCGTGGCTCTGCAACCCACCTATTTGGCCAACCCGCACCTGCACGATGGAAGCCTGCAAGTCGTACTACCCGACTGGAAGCTGCCCGACATGGCGATCTACGCGCTTTACCCGTCGCGCAAACATCTGTCGCCCGCAGTGCGTGCCTTGCTGGATTTTTTGGTGGCGCGCTTCGCAAAGATTCCCTGGGAGCCGGGCCGGTAGCAGTCCTCCGGTTCTTTGCATCACCAAGACCGCTATTGAATTGGTAGCTGCTTGCGCACACCCAAAAAGGGCTTCAGGCCTATTTGTGAAAAAAATCCAGTGCGCACTCCCAATGCTGGCTGCGCAGTCTTTGATTCACATCCGGCCCTCAAGCGCAGAGACAGGGCTATGCGCCCTGACTTCTCAGGCTTTCGAACCGCGCATCAAATTCCTGGCGCAGTTGCTTGCGCACAATGGCCGCCGCATGGCGCCGCTGTTCTTCTGGAGAAAACGGACGCAAGGGAGAAACGGCGACCGGCTTTCTGTCATCGTCCACTGCCACCATGGTGAAGAAGCAGCTGTTGGCATGCCGTACCGCCTGGGTCTGGATGTTTTCGGCCAACACCTTGATCCCGACCTCCATGGAAGAAGTCCCGGTGTGGTTGACGGCGGCGAGAAACGTCACCAACTCACCGACATGGATGGGCTGCCTGAACACGACCTGATCGACGGACAACGTAACCACATAGCGCCCCGCGTAGCGGCTGGCGCAGGCATAGGCCACCTGGTCGAGAAATTTCAGAATGGTTCCACCATGCACATTGCCCGAAAAATTCGCCATGTCCGGCGTCATTAGGACGGTCATGGTGAGCTGGTGTGCGGGAAGAGTCATGGGAGTTTGAAATTCGGTTGCAACAATGGCATGGGCCGGGCGGCGCATGCCATTGTCCCCCAGTCTTTGAGGATTCGCAGGCTGGAGATGGTTATTGACGCTATAGATCTACTTGGGCAAAAACAGCAACCAGTACACCAGCAGCAAATTCAGCAACACGGATACGGCCAAAGCCACCTTCCAGATGGCAGTCGGGTCGCGTTGCAGCAGCGGTGTAGCCGAAGGGGCAGACAGGGGGCGGGAAGCGCCGCGCTCCAGCGCCAGCAAAAACTCTTCCGCTGTCTCAAAGCGCTGGCGCTGGTCACGGGCCACGGCTTTCTTGAGCACATGGTCCAGCCAGATGGGCACCTCGGGGTTGTGGCGGCTGGGTGCGGTGGGGTCGCGGTAGTAGCGGCCCACCTGGTAGGGCAGCACATCGCCATAGGGCAGCTTGCCGGTGAGCAACTGGTACAGCGTGACCCCCAGCGCAAACAGGTCGCTCTGCGCGTTGGGCAGCTGTTCTTCGCCCTCGCTATTGCCCTTGGAGCCGGGCGCTCCGGCTTGAAAGCCCCATTGCTCGGGGTTGACATAGCTGGGCGTACCCGCATGCAGCGCGCGCATGGCGGCGGGCTCGCGCCCGCTCAGGGCCACGCCCAGGTCCAGCAGGCGCAGCACGCCGTCGTCACCCAAGTGCAGGTTGGCGGGTTTGACGTCGCGGTGCACCACGCCCTGGCGGTGCAACAACCCCAGCGCCTTGAGCGCGGGGATCGCATAACCTAGCGCGACCGAGGGGCTCAAGCGGCGCTGGCGGTCCAGCAACTGCTGCAGGGTTTCGCCGCCGTGCCAGTCGTAGAGCAGATAGGAGGCCGTGCGCGCCTGCCCGGATGGCAGGCGCGTGTGCAACGCCACCAGATGGTCGCCCGCCTGTGAGGACTGCATGCGCTGTGCCAGCCAGGCCTCATGCGCCAGCAGAGCGCGCTCTTCCTGGTCGTGGGCGCGGGCAGCGTTCAGCGTCTTGAGGGCATACAACGTTTGCGTCGCCGGGTCACGCACCTGGTACAGCACGTTGATGCCGTTGTCGGCCACAGGTGCGGTGACGGTCAGGCCGTCCAGCGTGTCGCCCACTTTCAGGCGCGGCGGGATGGGCAGGGTTTGCGCGCTGCGGTTGGCATCGTTGAGCGTAGGGTCCAGCAGGCTGTGCACCCGCACCACCACGGCGGTGGCGTTGTCGTCGCTGCCTGCGGCCAGCGCGGCGGCCACCAGTTGTTCACTCGCTTCCTGGGCCTGGGGCAGCGCGGCCAGCTCGTGCAGGCGGCGCTCGCGCAGGCTGCCATGCACGCCGTCGGTCAGCAGCACAAACACATCGCCCACTTGCAGGTCGCCCTGCACATAGTCCACCACCAGATGGTCTTCTGCCCCCACGGAGCGCAGCAGCTGGTGCTTGAAATCGGGGTGGTTGACCGCGTGGTCCTGCGTGAGCTGGGTGAGCTGCTTGCCGCGCAACAGGTAGCAGCGCGAATCGCCCACGTGCGCCAGCGTGTAGGACTGGCCGCACAGCACCAGCGCGGTCAGCGTGGTCAGGCCGGTGGTGGGCTGGCGGCGACGGTTGATGCCGCACAACCAGGCGTTTTGTGCTGCAATGATGCGGTCCAACGCCACGGTGGTGTCCCAGGTCTCCGGGGTGCCGTAGTAGTCGCGCACCAGACTGGTCACCGTGGTCTGGGCAGCCTCGCGCCCCATGCCGCCCCCACTGACCCCGTCGGCCACGGCCACGATGGAGCCCATGCCCTCCTGTTGCTTGGACGGCAGCATCGCAGCGCAGAAATCTTCGTTCAGCGGCTTGCGGCCGGCCTGGGAGCACAGGCCAATGTCAATTTCAAATGCCATACGTCACGCAGAGCAAGTTCAATACCCGATTTTGGTGCACTGCATCAAAATCGTGCATGGGGCTATCCCAGCAGCATCTGCATGCTGCGCTCGTAGTGGGAGGACAGCTGCTCAAACAGGTCCAGCAGGTTTTCGCTCTCGCTGGCCAAGGCCTCCAGATGCTGGCCCTGCACCGCGGCCAGCAGATGCAGCCAGGCCACGCCCGCCGCTGTCAGCGCGGCGCTGATTTCCGGCGTGCTCAGGGGCAGGCCGTTGAGGTAGGTCATCGCCTTTTCAAACGCCGCTTGGGCCTGCTGCATCGCCTCTGCGCCCTGCCCCGCACCGTCGGCCCCGGCCTGTAACTGCAGTAGCGCGCACTTGGAAAAGCGCTGCGACAGCATGCGCTGGCGGCCGGCCAGGTTCAGCACCTGCAGGGGGGCGGTAGCGCCAGAGCTTTCCAGAATCGCCGTGAGCTGCTCGGCGCCCTGCAGCAGGGCCTCGGCCTGTGCATCCACCACGGGAACGTCTGCGCCCGCCAGGGCGGCTTTCAGTAGCCCCCAGGTGTGCTCCAACTGCTCCAGCAAATCGCCATAAGTGGGCAGCGACAGGTTCTTGCGCAGCAGCGCGACATTGCCATCCACCCACTGCACCGAGGCCTGCAAGAGCGCCGCATGGTGCGCCGGCTGCACGCCGGCCTGTTGCAGCAAGTGCAGCTTGACCAGCCGCTGCGACAGCATGCGCAACTGGCCCGCACGGTTGACAGCTTCGGCAAAGTGGGCCGACTGGATGATGTGCTGCGACAGCTGGCCCATGCGCTGGTTGGAATTCATCGCGGCCGAGCGCAGCAGGCGGAAGGCATCGTCGTCGGACACCTGCTGGGCGCGCATCAGGATGCCCTTGGCGCGGTCCACGGCCTTGCGCTCTTCCAGGCGCACGACGATCTCCTCATAGGCCTGGCGCTGTTCATTCTGCAGCTGGCACCGGGCCTGCGCCAGATGAATCAGCGCGCGCAGGCGCTGAGCGCCATAGCCTTGCACAACATAGACATGCACACCGGCCAGTGTGGCCTGCTGGATGTGGTCTGCATTGGCGTCGTTGGTAAACACCACCAGCGGACAAGGCACGGTCGCACTCAGCGTTTGTGCCGCCTGGAACAGGGCCGGGGTGGGCAGCGCCACGTCGGCAATCACCACATCTGGTGCGTGCTGCACCACAGCCTGCACCAACTTGCCGCAATCCTCCACCCGGGCCAGCACCGTGATGCCAGCCGCCTGCAAATCCGCCTGCAGCGATGGCACGGTGGGGGGACGGGTTACCAGCAACAGGGCGGAAGTCATAAATACGGGATATCAGGGGGAAAACGGGGCATGTGGCGGTGTGCAAGTGCCAAGCAAACAGTGCACCAGCGCACCCATTTGCCGGGTTCAAGGCAGCGCTGCAATCATATGGCACAGCTTTTGCATTACCTGGACCGGACGCAACGAAGCGGCCAACCGAGATGACAGCCTTGCAGGTCTGCGCACAACGACGTCGCGCAGTCGCAGCTTGTCCTATGCCAGTGCTTGCTGGTGCGCACCCCGAAGGGTGCGCGGACCTCACCTTGCCCCAATTTTCTGGTTTGCGGAAACCCCGCATGCCGCATTGATTTCTGGTTTTCTGGAGTGGCCACTATGAAAAAATCGAAACTGGTAATGATTGGCAACGGCATGGCCGGTGTGCGCACGCTCGAAGAGCTGCTCAAAATCACCCCGGACCTGTACGACATCACCGTCTTCGGGGCCGAGCCGCACCCCAACTACAACCGCATCCTGCTGTCCCCCGTGCTGGCTGGCGAGCAGACGCTGGATGAAATCGTGCTGAACTCGTGGGACTGGTACAAGGAAAACAACATCACCTTGCATGCCGGCAAGAAGGTGGTCGAAGTAGACCGCGTCCGGCGCATCGTGCGTGCCGAAGATGGCACCGAGGCCGAATACGACCGCCTGCTGCTGTGCACCGGCTCCAACCCGTTCATCCTGCCGCTGCCCGGCAAAGACCTGGACGGCGTGATCGCCTACCGCGACATTGCCGACACCAACGCAATGATCGATGCCGCCGCCAAATACAAGCACGCCGTGGTCATCGGTGGCGGCCTGCTGGGCCTGGAAGCGGCCAACGGCCTGATGCTGCGCGGCATGACCGTCAGTGTGGTGCACGTGATGCCCACGCTGATGGAACGCCAGTTGGACAGCGTGGCGGGCAAGCTGTTGCAAAAGTCGCTGGAAGACCGGGGGCTCAATTTCCTGATGGGTGCGCAGACGGAAGCCTTGCTCCCCGCCGTTCGCCCTGAGCCTGTCGAAGGGTCTGCAGGGCTTCGACAAGCTCAGCCCGAACGGGTAGGGAGTGTCAAGTTCAAGGATGGCACAGAAGTCGCCGCCGATCTGGTGGTGATGGCGGTGGGCATTCGCCCCAACACCCAGTTGGCCGAAAGCATGCGCCTGCATTGCAACAAGGGCATTGTAGTCACCGACACCATGCAGACGGTGACCGACGCCCGCATCTACAGCGTGGGCGAATGCGCCGCACACCGGGGCATTGCCTATGGCCTGGTGGCCCCGCTGTTCGAGCAGGCCAAGGTGGCGGCCAACCATCTGGCGCAGTTCGGCATCGGCCGCTACCAGGGTTCGCTGACATCCACCAAGCTCAAGGTCACCGGCATCGACCTGTTCAGCGCCGGTGAATTCATGGGCGGCGAAGGCACGGAAGAAATCGTGATGAGCGACCCCTTTGGCGGGGTTTACAAGAAGCTGGTGCTCAAGGACGACAAGCTGGTGGGCGCCTGCCTGTACGGCGATACCGTGGACGGCAGCTGGTATTTCAAGCTGCTGCGCGACGGCCGCAGCATTGCAGATATCCGCGACAAGCTGATGTTTGGCGAAAGCAATATCGGCGATACCGGCCATGAAGGCCACAGCAAGGCGGCCAGCATGCCCGATGACGCCGAAGTCTGTGGCTGCAATGGTGTCAAGAAAGGCACCATCTGCAAGGCCATCAAGGAGAAGGGCCTGTTCACGCTGGAAGAAGTCAAGAAACACACCAAGGCCAGCGCATCCTGCGGCTCCTGCACCGGGCTGGTCGAACAGATTCTGATGTTCACGGCCGGCGGCGACTACTCCGCCACGCCCAAGACCAAGGCCATGTGCAGTTGCACCGACCACGGGCACCAGGCGGTGCGCGATGCCATCCGCGACCACAAGCTGTTGAAGATTGCCGACGTGTTCGCCTTTATGGAATGGCGCACGCCCAATGGCTGTGCATCGTGCCGCCCGGCGGTGAACTACTACCTGATCTCCACCTGGCCCAAAGAGGCCAAGGACGACCCGCAAAGCCGCTTCATCAACGAGCGCAGCCACGCCAATATCCAGAAGGACGGCACCTATTCAGTGATCCCGCGCATGTGGGGCGGTGAGACGACAGCCAGCGAATTGCGCCGCATTGCCGATGCGGTGGACAAGTACAAGATCCCCACCGTCAAGGTCACCGGCGGCCAGCGCATCGACTTGCTGGGCGTCAAGAAGGAAGACCTGGCCGGCGTGTGGAAAGACATTGGCATGCCGTCGGGCCACGCGTATGCCAAGGCCTTGCGCACCGTGAAGACCTGTGTGGGCAGCGAGTGGTGCCGCATGGGCACACAGGACAGCACGCAAATGGGCAAGGACCTGGAGCGCGCGATGTGGCGCATGTACGCGCCGCACAAGGTCAAGTTTGCCGTCTCCGGTTGCCCGCGCAATTGCGCGGAGTCCGGCATCAAGGACGTGGGCATCATCGGCGTCGACAGCGGCTGGGAGATGTATGTCGGCGGCAACGGCGGCATCAAGACCGAGGTCGCGCACTTCTTCACCAAGCTCAAGACCGCCGAAGAAGTGCTGGAGTACACCGGCGCATTCATGCAGTTGTATCGCCTGGAAGGCTGGTACCTGGAGCGCACGGTGCACTACATCAACCGCGTTGGCCTCGATTACGTGAAGAAGAAGATTTTGGAAGACCACGCGCTGCGCCAGTCCCTGTGGGAGCAACTGCAGTTTGCGCTGGATGGTGAGCCCGACCCGTGGTTTGAGTTTGCCAAGGCGGAAGTAGATGTGCGGCAATTTGAGCCCCTGATGGCCAGCTAGCGCTTTCTTCAAGGGACTCACCATGAACAAACGCAACGCACTTCGATTCGCGCTTGCAAGCGGCGCTGGACTGTGCCTGCCGCAGCTCGGGATTTCACAGGTAATGGACATCAACGATGCCATCAACAAGGCGGGGCGCCAGCGCATGTTGAGCCAACGGGTGGCCAAGAGCTACATGGCGCTGGGGCAGCACGTTGAGACAGGTCTGACGGAAAAAATACTGTCCCTGTCCATGGCGCTGTTTGACCGACAGTTGGTGGAACTCAAGTCGTTTGCGCCGAATGCGGAAATCCGGGCCAGCTACGGACAGCTTGAATCGGCCTGGGATGAGTACAAAACGGCCCTGGTCGGCCATACGCCCAGCAGGAGTGGTGCCGAGCAGGTTCTGAACCTCTCCGGGCGGGTATTGCAATTGGCCCACCAGGGCACTGTGCAGCTGGAAACACACTCGGGAAAGCCGTTGGGCAAGTTGGTCAACATGGCAGGGCGGCAGCGCATGCTGAGCCAGCGCATGGCCGCCCTGTATCTGAGCGCCAGTTGGGGGGTGCAGGCTACGCAGTCTGCACAAAATATCGCCAAGGCACGCGAAGAATTTCTGTCGGCCCACGAGGTGTTGAAGTCCGCGCCGGAAGCCACGGCCGCCATCCAATCCGAACTGCAGCTCGCCCAGACGCAGTTTTACTTTTTCGAAGCAGCGCTCAAAACGCTGCAACCGGGCGTTGCCAACCCCACAGCCCAAGCCAACGTATTCACCACCAGCGAGCGCATCTTGCAAGTGATGGACAACGTCACCGGCATGTACTCCAAACTCATCTGAGGACACTGAACCATGAGCCAATGGCAAACCATCTGCAAAGTAGAAGACATCCCCGTGCTGGGCTCGCGCCGCGTCAAGCGCGCTGTCGGCATGGATGTGGCGGTGTTTCGCAATGCGCAGGACCAGGTCTTTGCATTGCTGGACCGCTGCCCGCACAAGGGCGGGCCGCTGAGCCAGGGCATTGTGTTTGGCACCAGCGTGGCCTGCCCGCTGCACAACTGGACGATTGGCATGGCAGACGGCTGCGCCCAATCGCCCGATGAAGGCTGCACGCCGAAGTTCGCCGTGAAGGTGGAAAACGGCGCGGTACACCTGGATGCGACCGAACTGGCCACCCATGCGCTGGACCTGGCGGCGCCGATTGCGGGTCCACAAACCAAGACCCCTGCCGAAGCATGACGGTCATCCCCATCCACACAGAGCCAGCAGGAACGCGTGAAACGCGCTCCACCTGCCCCTACTGTGGGGTGGGATGCGGCGTCATCATTGAATCGCAAGGTGCGCAGATCACTGGTGTGCGCGGCGACCCGGACCACCCGGCCAACTTCGGCCGCCTGTGTACCAAGGGCTCCACGCTACACCTGACCGCCAGCGCAGAAGTCACCGAGCAAACCCGGCTGCTGCGCCCCATGCAACGCCTGCAACGCGGTGGTGTGTTGCAGTCCGTGGACTGGAGCGAAGCGATGGACAGCGCCGCGCAGCGCTTTGCCCGCATCGTGCGCAACGATGGCCCGAATGCCGTGGGCTTTTACGTGTCCGGCCAGTTGTTGACCGAAGACTATTACGTCTTCAACAAACTGGCCAAGGGGCTGATTGGCACCAACAACATCGACACCAACTCGCGCCTGTGCATGAGCAGCGCTGTGGCGGGCTACAAGAAGACGTTGGGTGCCGATGCACCGCCCGCCTGCTACGACGATGTCAACCACGCGCAGTGCATCTTCATCGTCGGCTCCAACACGGCTTACGCGCACCCCATCCTGTTCCGCCGCATTGAGGATGCCAAGCGCAAGAACCCGGCGCTCAAAATCATCTTCTGCGACCCGCGCAAGACCGATACCGCCGAAATTGCCGACCTGTACCTGCCGCTGTTGCCCGGCACCGATGTGATGCTGTTCAACGGCATGCTGCACCTCATGCTGTGGGAGGGCTGGGTCGACGCCGCGTACATCGCCGCGCACACCACCGGTTTTGAAGACCTGAAGACTCTGGTGCGCGACTGCACGCCCGATGTGGTGGAGATGATCTGCGGCATCACCAAGGCGGATTTGCTGCAAGCTGCGCGCCTGTTTGCCACCTCCCAAGCCACGCTGAGCCTGTACTGCCAGGGCCTGAACCAGTCCAGCAGCGGCACCGCCAAGAACACCGCCCTCATCAACCTGCACCTGGCCACCGGCCAGATCGGCAAGCCCGGCGCCGGCCCGTTCTCGCTGACCGGCCAGCCCAATGCCATGGGCGGGCGTGAAGTCGGCGGCCTGGCCAATCTGCTGCCGGCCCACCGCGACATGGCCAACCCCCAGCACCGCGCCGAAGTGGCCGCGCTATGGGGCCTGCCTTCGGTACCGGACCAACCCGGCAAAACCGCGGTGGAAATGTTCCAGGCCGCGGCGGATGGAGAGATCAAGGCGCTGTGGATTGCCTGCACCAACCCGGCACAAAGCATGCCCGACCAGGCCACGGTGCGCCGCGCTTTGGAGCGTGCCGAGTTTGTGGTGGTGCAGGAAGCCTTTGCCACCACCGCCACCTGCGCCTACGCCGACCTGCTGCTACCGGCCACGACCTGGGGCGAAAAGGAAGGCACGGTGACCAACAGCGAGCGCCGCATTTCCCGCGTGCGTGCCGCCGTTCCCGCACCGGGCGAGGCCCAGCACGACTGGAAGATTGTGGTGGACTTTGCGCAGCGACTGGAAACCTTGCTCCCCGTTCGCCCTGAGCCTGTCGAAGCCCTTCGACAAGCTCAGGGCGAACGGAGCCTGTTCCCCTACCCCACCCCCGAATCGGTCTGGAACGAGCACCGCGAGAGCACCCGTGGCCGCGACCTCGACATCACTGGAATGTCTTACGCGATGCTCGAAGCCGCGCCCCGGCAATGGCCGTTGCGCGAGGGCGAGATGGAAGGCAAACCCCGCCTGTATACCGACGGCGTTTTCCCCACTGCCGATGGCAAGGCACGTTTTGTCACCACCGCGCACAAGCCCGTGGCCGAACCGCGCGAATCGCGCTACCCGTTTTCGCTGACCACCGGGCGCCTGCGCGACCAGTGGCACGGCATGAGCCGCACCGGCACACTGGGCCGCCTGTTCGGCCATGTGCGCGAACCGTCACTGCTCATGCACCCGCAGGACATGGACCGGCGGCGACTGTCGGAAGGCGATCTGGTGCACGTCACCAGCAAGCGCGGCTCCATCCTGGTGCCTCTGCAGGCCAGTACGGAGCTGGGCCTGTCGCAAGTCTTCATGGCGATGCACTGGGGCGAAGAGTTTTTGAGTGGCCTCAGCAGCACCGGGCAGCGCCTGGCCGGCGTGAATGCGCTCACCACGTCCGCGTATTGCCCGGACTCCAAACAACCAGAGTTCAAGCACGCCGCCGTCAAGGTGCTCAAGGCCGAGATGCCCTGGTCGCTGCTGGCCATGGCGTGGCTGCCGCCGGGCCAGGCCTTGGCGGCGCGCCAGCGGCTGCAGGTGCTGATGGCCCGTTTTCCGTTTGCCAGTTGCACACCATTTGCGAATCAGACGACGCTGGATGCGACGAGTGCACAGCGCCATGGGGTGCTGTTTCGCGCCAGCGCCCACGACGCACCCGATGCGGAGTTACTGGCTCAAATCGAGTCCATTTTCCAACTCGATGGTCCGCTGGTGGTGCGCTATGCCGACCCCAGGCAGGGTCAACGTCGCGCTGCACGGTTGGTGCGTGCGGCAGATGGAAACGCCACGTTGGAAGGCTTTCTGCTGGCGGGTGACACCAGTGCCCAAAGCTGGATCCGCACTTTGCTGCAGGACGAACAACCGGCACAAAGCTATGCCCGCGCCCTGATGGTGCCCGGCGCCAAAGCGCCCGTGGCGGTGGTATCCCGTGGCAACACGGTGTGCACCTGCTTCAACGTGACCGACGTAGCCATCAACGCACATCTGTCGCAGTGTGTGGGTGCTGCCAACCAGCGCTTGGATTCGCTGCAGTCCACGCTGAAATGCGGCACCAATTGCGGCTCCTGCGTGCCGCAACTGCAGCGCATGGTCAAAGCCAGTCTTCCTAAAACGCCCAACGCAATCCCTGCATAAGCTCATAGCCGAAAGTCATCAAGCCTCGCGGACAATCGGGAACATGGGCATTGGCAAGTACATCAAGGAAATCGGGCGCGGCAAGGATGGCGCACGCGCGCTGAACCGCGAACAGGCGACTGACCTGTTTGGCCAGGTGCTGGACGGCACGGTCACCGATCTGGAGATTGGCGCCTTTTGCCTGGCCATGCGCATCAAGGGCGAAACGCCCGAGGAGATGGCCGGTTTTCTGGACGCCACCTACGCGCGCCTGCAGCGCCTGCCCGCCAGCGACCGCCCAACGGTGGTGATCCCCAGCTACAACGGCGCACGCAAGCTGCCCCTGCTCACACCGCTGCTGGCACTGCTGCTGGCCCGCGAAGGCCTGCCGGTGGTGATCCACGGCACGGCCACCGAATCCACCCGGGTTTTTACGTCAGAAGTGCTTGCAGCCCTTGGTATACCTGCACAGACAGCTATTAAACAAATAGCAAATGGCGAGCTGGCTTTTGCTCCCACCGCGCTGCTGAGCCCGGGCTTGCAGCGCCTGCTGGAAGTGCGCCGCGTGGTAAACCTGCGCAACCCGGCGCACAGCCTGGTCAAACTCATGACCCCCTGTGAAGGCCAAAGCCTGATTGTCAGCAGCTACACCCATCCCGAATACGCCGTCTCGATGGCCGCCACCTTTGCACTGACGCAGGCCAATGCGCTGCTGCTGCGCGGCACCGAGGGCGAAGCCGTAGCCGACCCGCGCCGTACACCCACCATGCAGGCGTTTGTGAAGGGTGAAACCTTTACCCTGCAGGAACACCAGGCCGGCCCGCTGACCAGCCTGCCCCGCCTGCCCACGCAGCTGGACGCCGCCACCACCGCGGCCTATATTCAAAGTGTGATGGCCGGCGACCAGCCCGTGCCCGCCCCCATCTCCCAGCAGGTGGCCCATATCTTGCATTTGGTCAAATCACTATGAAACACGACCTCTCACGCCAAGCTGCGGGCCAAGTCACCCTAGTCGGTGCCGGCCCGGGCGACCCAGAACTGCTGACCCTCAAGGCCCTCAAGGCCATCCAGGCCGCCACCGTGCTGTTGGTGGACGATCTGGTCAACGAAGCCATCGTGGCCCATGCTGCGCCCGGCGCGCGCATCGTGCACGTGGGCAAGCGCGGCGGCTGCAAGTCGACACCGCAGTCCTTTATCGAGAAGCTGATGGTCACCGCCGCACTGGAAGGCGAAAACGTGGTGCGCCTCAAGGGCGGCGACCCGTTCATCTTTGGCCGTGGTGGCGAAGAGGTGGAAAACCTGCAGGCGGCCGGCATCCGTGTCAGCGTCGTCAACGGCATCACCTCGGGCCTGGCGGCTGTCACCTCGTTGAATGTGCCGCTGACGCACCGCGAACACGCGCACGGCGTGGTGTTCGTCACCGGCCACGCCAAGCCCGGCGATGCCGGCACCGACTGGCGCGCGCTGGCACAGACCGCGCACCAGGCCAAGCTGACACTGGTGATCTATATGGGGGTCAGCGGCATTGCCCACATCCAGGACGAGTTGCTCTACGGCCTGCCCGGCAGCACGCCCGTGGCCGTGGTGCACAACGCCAGCCTGCCTACGCAGCGCCACGCGGTGTGCACGCTGGCCGAGTTGCAGGCCACCGTCGCCAGCGAAGGGCTGGCCAGCCCCAGTGTGATCGTGGTCGGGGATGTGATGCAAGGCCTGCTAGCCGCTACACAGGCCCCGGAACAGGGCCTCCAAACCCGCAGCGCCTGAACTGCGCCGCCGCGTCGCGTCAGGCAGCGGCGAACTTTTGTGGAGGCGCCTCGCGCGTGGCACCCACTGCCAGCAGCGCCAAGCCCAGCGCCAGCGTGTAGTGCATCAACTGCGTGGCATTGAACAGACCAAGGTAGCTGCTGTCGTCCTTTCCGGTGGCGGCCACCACAAAGCTGCCCAACAGCGCCAGCGTGCCCGCCATGCCCCAGGCATTGCGCTGCTGCACCACCGTCCAGGCAATTACCAGCGCAGACACCCCCGGCACCACATCGCGCCACAAAGCCACGCCGGCCAGCGTGAGCGCAATGCCCACACCGCCCACTACCAGCACAAATCGCCCCACCGCCGTGGCACGTGTGGCCAGCGGCACCTCCGACCAGCGCAGGCCCGAGGCCAGCAAGGGGAATGCCGCACAGGCCGCCAGCAGACTGGCAAAGCGGTGCGGCCCCAGCATCTCAGCCCAGCCCGAGTAACGCAACACGCCCAGGCAAGCGGCCAGGCCAATCAAGCCGGCCGCCACGGCCAGCGCCGGCCGCTGGCGCAGGTGAAACCACACAACGCCCCCGCACACCAGCAGGAGCACCAGATCCGACAAGGCATCCAGATTCATGCTGCCACCTCCACGGCATTGGTGGAGGCCACGGCTTGGCGGCTCAGCCAGACCGCACTGCCCGCACACAGCACCAGCAGTGCGGCCTTGAGCAACAGCGGCGCTTCAAAACCAAACCACTGCGGCAGCGCCGCGAATGACAGACCCAACGCCACGACACGCGCCTGTTCCAGCCACTTGCCCCAGACAAAGCGCTCCAGCAGCGCGCCCAACGCCACGGTGGTCACCGCTATGCCCAGCGCATAGGCCACCAGCGTGCCAGTGTCCAGCCCCTTGGCCACAGCAATGAAGTGCGACACAAACGGCACCAACACGGAATATTGCAGCGCCACATACCAGCGCAGAGGCGTCGGCGTCTGCACATCAAAACGGGCAAAAGTGCGGGGCTCGAAATGTTCGATCGGCGCATCCGTCCAGCCGCCCGGGGGCGCCAGCCAGACACCCAGCTTGGCACGCCAGCCCTGGGCCGCACGCGACATCTGCCACAGGTCCGCGTAGTAGTGCAGATTGCCCCACAGCGGGTTGAAGCTGTGCAGCGGCTTGCGGATGCCGTAGCAGATCTTTTCGCCCTCACGCTCGTCGGCAAAAGTGCCGAACAGGCGGTCCCACAGGATCAGGATGCCGCCGTAGTTCTTGTCGATGCAGTAGTCGTTCTGGCCGTGGTGCACGCGGTGGTTGCTGGGCGTGACCAGGATGCGGTCCAGCACGCCCAGGCGGCCCACCAGTTCGGTGTGTACCCAATACTGGTACAGCAGGTCGATCAGCCCGACGACGATCAGCATGGCGGGCGGCACGCCCAGCACGGCCATGGGCAGATAAAACACCCAGCTCAGGAGCGAGCCGGTCGAGGTCTGGCGCAGTGCGGTGGAAAGGTTGTAGTACTCCGACGAGTGATGCACCACATGCGAGGCCCACATCACATTGACCTCATGGCCCATGCGGTGCCCCCAGTAGTAACACAGGTCGTACAGCACCAGCGCCAGCACCCACAGCGGGATGCTGGCCATGGACCACTCGGTGAAGCGGTAGGTCTCGTAGACCGCCACGTAGATGCCCAGCGTGGCCACCTTGGTGAAGGCGCCGGCAACCTGGCTCAGCACGCCGTGGTGCAGGCTGGTGATGGCGTCGGGAATGTCGTAGACCGCTGCACTGCGCCGCCGGGCCACCCAGGCCTCCAGCAGGATGGTGAGCATGAATACGGGTATGGCATACACAATGGGATTCATGACTTGTCTCTCTCGTTATGCAGCGCCTCTGTGTCGGGCCCCGTCATCGTTGAAAGTCTACACTGCAGCCCATGCAAAGTTTTGATGTCGTGATCGTGGGCGCCGGCGCGGCCGGCCTGTTTTGCGCCGGGGTGGCGGGCCAATTGGGCCTCAAGGTGCTGGTGCTGGACCACAGCGACAAGGTGGCCGAAAAAATCCGCATCTCGGGCGGTGGACGAGCCAACTTCACCAACATGGACGTCACCGCCGCCAACTTTCTCAGCGAGAACCCGCGCTTTGCCAAGTCCGCCCTGTCGCGTTACACCCCCGCCGATTTCGTAGCGCTAGTCAAAAAGCATGGCATTGCCTTCCACGAAAAGCACAAGGGCCAGCTGTTTTGCGACCGTTCGGCCGAAGACCTGATCGCCATGCTGCTGGCCGAGTGCGCTGCGGGCGGTGTAGAGCGCTGGCAACCCTGTGGCGTGAAAAACATACGATATTTGGCCTCCAGCCCTTACGGGACGAGCACGAGCAGCTATGAAATTGATAGTGATCGCGGCACCCTCCAGTGCGGTGCCGTGGTCATCGCTACCGGCGGGCTGTCCATCCCCAAGATCGGGGCAACGGATTTTGGCTACCGCGTGGCCAAACAGTTCGACCTGCCCCTGGTCACGCCACGCCCAGCCCTGGTGCCGCTGACTTTTGACGAGGCCGCCTGGGCACCGTTTGCCCAGCTGTCGGGCCTGTCCCTGCCGGTCAGCATCGCCACCGGCGGCAAGAAGGACACGACCACCTTCCTCGAAGACCTGCTGTTCACCCACCGCGGCCTCTCGGGCCCCGGCGTGCTGCAAATCTCCAGTTACTGGCAGGAGGGCACCCCCATCCGCCTGAACCTGGCGCCCGATACCGACACCGCCACCCATCTGGCCCAAGCCAAGGCCACCTCGCGCAAGCTGATCGCCAACGAGCTGGCGGCACTGGTACCCTCCCGGCTGGCGGACACCTGGGCTGCCCAGGGCGCGGCGCTGGGCCACAACTGGCAGCGCCCCATCAACGAAGCCGCCGACAAGGCGCTGGCGGTGCTGGCCGAGCGCCTGGCGCGCTGGGAAATCACCCCCACCGGCACCGAGGGCTACCGCAAGGCCGAGGTCACAGCCGGCGGCGTGGACACCCGAGCTTTGTCCAGCCAGACCCTGGAATCGCGCCAGCCGGGCCTGTATTTCATTGGCGAAGTGGTGGATGTGACCGGCTGGCTGGGCGGCTACAACTTCCAGTGGGCTTGGGCAAGCGCCTTTGCCTGCGCCCAAGGCCTTGGAGCCCGGCTGAGGCCGACCCATTGAATTTGACCCAGTTCGGGATATAATCCAAGGCTTTTCTGGCGCTACCCCCGTCGGCCAATACTAGTTAAGCATCAACAGTCGGGGGAATTCAGCTGCGTATGGCGTTTTGGGCCCGATCTTCCCTGACACCCTCTGGCGGCACATTTTGGACAACATTACGTAATGACAACCATCCGTGTAAAAGAAAACGAGCCGTTTGACGTCGCCCTGCGTCGCTTCAAGCGCACCATCGAAAAACTGGGCCTGCTGACCGACCTGCGCGCACGCGAGTTCTACGAGAAGCCCACTGCAGAGCGCAAGCGCAAGAAGGCCGCCGCCGTCAAGCGCAACTACAAGCGCATCCGCAGCATGCAATTGCCCAAGAAGATGTACTAAATCCTTGCGGATTTAGCGCCTTCACCGGCCCAAAAAGCTCGCCTGGGGACGCTCCGGCGGGCTTTTTTACTTTTCACCCCCCTCTTTTCCCAGGAATCCACGCCATGTCACTCAAAGACCAGATCACCGAAGATATGAAGACCGCCATGCGCGCCAAGGACAGCGAGCGCCTGGGCACCATCCGCCTGCTGCTGGCCGCCTGCAAGCAAAAGGAAGTGGACGAGCGCGTGGTGCTGGACGACGCCATGGTCGTGGCACTGGTGGACAAGCTGATCAAGCAGCGCAAGGACTCCATCGAAGCTTTCATCAAGGCCGAACGCCAGGAACTGGCGGACAAGGAAGCCGCAGAGATGAAGGTGCTGCAGGCCTACCTGCCCCAGCGCATGTCGGCCGACGAAGTACTGGCCGAAGTCAAAGCCATCGTGGCCGAACTGGGCGCCTCGGGCCCGGGCGACATGGGCAAGGTCATGGGTGTGGTGAAGACACGCCTGGCCGGCAAGGCAGAGATGGCTGCGGTGTCTTCGGCTGTGAAAGCGGCGCTGGCAGGCTGAACCGGCTACCCGCTCCCACCCTGCAGAGCCCCCCGGCTGGGCCTCCCCAAAGGACTATTTGCGTACGAACCGCATGACGTACTGGGTGGGCAAGGCATCGGCCTCCACCATGTCCGGATCCAGGCCCTGGCTGATCGCCATGTTGCGGATATGGGGCAACACCGCCGCGCGCTGCGGCTCGTTGAAGATGCGTGGATAACCCACATCCAGCCGGTAACCGCACTCGTCAAACATTCTCAAAGCGGTCTGCCGCGTAAACCAGCGCAAGTGGGTGCGGTCCAGCAGCCCCCCGGATTCGTAAAACAGCTGCCCGGTGGCCAGCTTGGCCTGGATGCTCCAGTGCTGCATATTGGGCAGACAGGTCACCACATAGCCATCGGATGGCAAGACGCCATGAATCTGCCGAAGGGTGCGCCAAGGGTCGATCAGGTGCTCCAGCACATCGCCGAACACCCAGCACTGCCGGTCCGAGAACTGCGCGAAATCCGCATCCGAGAAGGCCTCCACGTTGGCCGTGTACACCCGATCGCAATGCTGCGCCGCCACCTGCGCCGCCTCTTCACGCAACTCGATGCCCACGACATCACAACCCGGCTGGCGACGCTTGAAGGCCGCCGCCAAGCCCCCACTGTTGCAACCCACTTCGATGAGCCGTTGCACTTCAAAAGGAATCAAGGTCAACAAATCCGAATTGAAAGGGATGCCGGTGTTGTCGTACACGCCGGACTTCCGCAGGTCTTGCGCCACGGGCGGAGAGATGGGCTCCAGGTGGTATCCGCCCGTGGCCTGCACGGTACCCTGCCAGGGGTGCGACACAAAAACAGACTCCCCCGGACCGTAAAAATCATTGCGCACCCATTCGCAATGGCGAATGATTCCAGACTTGCCCGCGTGGTCCAGGGCGCGCATGGTTTCAATCATGGGTGCACCGTGCTTCAGCGGCAGCGGCCACTGCCGCACAACATCCATATTGCAGAGCATGCACGCCGGGTGCAAGTAGGCCAGGCCGCCCTCCCCATCCTTGACGGTGACCCCCAGGTACGCAACCCGGAGCACACAACCAACGCCGTAGTCCTCGGGCTGCAACTGGACCTGCAAGTCCTCCAGAAAGCCCGGGCGCAATACGGTGACATCGCTGTCAATAAACAGCACCTGCTCAGACAGCGGCAAATTCTGGATCGCCCAGGCCATGCCGGGCCCGTGGTGAATGTTGTAACCCTGGGCATGGATATGCAAGTTCGGCACACCCACCAGCCCCTCGCGCAAGGCCTGCAAAGGTTCTGCATCCGACCCATCGACAATGTGAATGACGTTGTCGTAGCCGTGCTGGCGCAAGGAATGCACCAGCCGCACCAGCAACTGTGGTGTGTTGTAGGAAACCGTGACGATGGAAACAGGAAGCGGCATAAAGTATGGGTTCAAAGCGGTCGCAAGAGCCTCTCTTTGGGGACCCGTTCCGTTGCGCGCGCAGGATGCCGGATTCCGAAATAGACGGCGGCTCAGTAGGAATAGCACTGAGTGTGCACGAACCATAGCACCAACATACCCCAATATTGGGCAGGCTAAACACAACTATTCATGCGTTTCAGGGTGCCAATGGCCGACGATACTCAAGCAACAGAAGCACTTGAAACCGGTTGCAGATACTCCGCAAAAACACTGATCTGAGCAAGCAAACGCACGTTGGATAAGCCCCCTTTCTGGCGAAGGTTCACGAGGGCGCGCGCATGGGTGTACCCGAAAACCGGGCCCACACACCATGCGTCAAGGCCATGCGATTGGGTATAAATGCGGCAGGGTTTCGGCATCGCGCCATTCTGACCAACCATAAGACATGGGAGATACCGCATGGGAATACAACTCTTCACGCCAAAATTCCGCATCGAAGAATGCCTGGAAGAGGTGCGTGAATGCCTGGAGAAAGGTTGGACCGGGCTGGGCTACAAGACCTTGGCCTTTGAAGACGCGTGGAAGTCCTACACCGGCCATGCGCATGCCCATTTTCTGTCTTCCAATACGGTGGGGCTGCATCTGGCATTTCACACCTTCAAAACCGAATATGGCTGGGACGATGATGCGGAGGTGATCACCACACCGTTGACCTTCGTATCCACCAACCACGCGATCCTCTACGCCGGATTGGTGCCGGTCTTCGCGGATGTGGATGCGCACCTGTGCCTCGATCCGAACAGCGTGCTCAAGCGCATCACCCCCAAGACCCGGGCCATCCTCTTTGTGGGCATGGGCGGCAGTACCGGCCAGTACGAAAAAATTCTGAAGATTTGCCAGAAACGCAAGATCAAGCTGATTCTGGACGCCGCCCACATGGCCGGAACGCGATTGCATGGCGTCCACGTCGGAACGGATGCCGATGTGACGGTCTACAGCTTTCAGGCCGTCAAAAATCTGCCCACCGCCGACTCCGGCATGATCTGCTTCAAAGACACCCATCTGGACGAACGGGTACGCAAGCTGACCTGGCTGGGCATCAACAAGGACACCTATGCCCGCACCGCGTCCCAGGGGGCCTACAAATGGATGTATGACGTGGAAGAGCTGGGTTTCAAATACCACGGCAACTCCATCATGGCAGCGCTGGGCCTGGTCGGCCTGCGCTACCTCGACCAGGACAATGCCTACCGACGTCAGCTCGCCATCTGGTACCGCCAGCATCTGGAAAATGTGCCTGGCATTGGCTTGATTCCACCCGCACCGGCCTGCGAATCGTCCACCCATCTATTCCAAATCCGGGTGCAAAACCGGGATACGATGATGCTGGCATTGAACAAAAACGACATCTACCCCGGCGTGCACTACAGAGACAACACCGAGTACCGCATGTACAGCTATGCGCGTGGCAGTTGTCCCAAGGCTGCGCAAGCCAGTGCCGAAGTCATCTCACTGCCCATGCATATGGATATCACCGCCAGCGATGTGCGCTCCATTTGCGACACGCTGAAGTCCGTACTGGAGCAAACCCGCACGTGAAGAAGCCTCTTCCCAAGCTGGTGACGCACGGCATTTGCCTGCGGCCGCTGCGAAGCGACGACCTGCCTCTCACGCTCGCCTGGAGGAACCGGGAAGAAGCACGCATATGGTTCAAGAATTCGGCCATCATTTCTGCCGACATGCACGGCGCCTGGTTCAAGGCCTACGAAAGCAAGGACTCGGATTACGTCTTCATCATTGAAGCGGGCCAAATTCCGGTGGGCCAAGCCTCTGTCTACAACATTGACATGGCCACCGGCAGTGCAGAGATTGGGCGGTTTCTGGCGGCCCCTGAGCACAGCGGCAAAGGCCATGTCAATGCCGCATGTGCAGCATTGATGACGCTGTGCAAGGATGCGCTTAGTTTGCGGCATCTTTATCTGGAAGTCCTGCCCAACAACCATCGCGCCATTCGCCTGTACGAACACCATGGATTTGTGACCACCCAACGCCAGGACCAGTTGCTACGGATGGAACGTAGCTTATAAAGCGTCGAAGCAGACAACCCGCTCACACCATGTCCATTCCTTTTTTCAGCATCATCATTCCGACACACGCACGAAGCGCCTTGCTGCAACGTGCAATTGCTTCGGTGCAGTCAGGCGGGTTCGACGATTACGAAATGATTGTCGTGTCCGACATTGCGGACCGGGACACCCTGTTGGTAGCTGCAGAATTATTGAAGCCCTCCGATACATTGGTAAAGCGGACCGGCCTTCCCGGTCCGGCGGCCAGCCGCAATCTGGGACTCGATCTGGCACGCGGCAAACACATCATCTTTCTGGATGACGATGACAGCTTGCAGGCGGGCTATCTTGCGCAGGCGCGTGGCGTATGCCAGCAGCATCCGGACAGCATTCTGTACACCAATTTCAGGGTCATCCAGGAGGACCGCAATCAGTCCCCCTTGGTACCCATCAATATCGCAGACCAATCGGTTCGGGCCGTCGCGCCAGAAACGCTCTACATCAAAAATTTTCTGAGTTTCAATGGAGTGATCTTTCCGTCCGCACTGGTACGCACCAAACGACAGGACCCGCACCTCGCAAGCTTGGAAGACTGGGACTTCCTTCTCAACGCCGCACAGGATGCTACGTTGATGCACGTGGATATTTTCGGCCCTGTGGTACACAAGGACTACGTCAATCCCGGCACCCGCCGCGGCAGCTCTCCCGCCGCCCAGGGGGTTCAGGTGATTTCGGACTATCTGTCCATCTACAAAAAATGGCCGGCCCCTACCCCCGCCCTCCAGCAGCAGCGACAGGACTTTATGGCCGCCGGCGGCTTCCGGCCACCGATTGAATGGCTGTAGCCCTACGACTGCGCACATGCGATGCCCGGTCGCGACCCAACGCATGCCAGTCCCTGTGGTAACAGCCCCCTCCATTGACGCACCCGATGAACAAATCGCTCTCCCGCACAAGTTTTGACGAACTGATACAGGCCGCCGAACGGCTATGGCATTCCGGAACGGGGGAGCAGGCCGTGGCGCTGTACCGCGACTGGATTCGCCACAACCCCAAGTCCCCGGTTCTCTTCGCCGCGCATTTCAATCTGGGCTACAACCTGAGCAACCTGGGTCAATTTGAAGAGGCTCTAACGGCCTACCAGACCTCCCTTCGCTACAAATCCAATTTCTTCCATGCCCAACTCAATGCCGGGGTCATGCTGGAAAAATTTGGCCGCCTCGACGAAGCCGCTGCCATGTGGCGTGCCGCCACCAAAAACGAACAGCAGGCCGGTGGCGTAGACAATTTACTCTTGGCCTACAACAACCTGGGGCGCCTGCTGGACGCGACCAAGCAGTGGCCAGAGGCATTGCAGGTCTTGGCGCGCAGCCTGGAGCTGCAACCAACACAAGACAAGGTGCTCTACCACTGGATCCGATTGCGCCAGCGCATTTGTGCCTGGCCCATCTATGCCGCCTTGCCGCATATCAGCGCGGAATCCATGGTGGCGCAGAACTCGGCGATTGCCATGTTGAGCATCAGCGACGACCCTGCGCTACAGCGCCAGGCAGCCCAGCACAATGTCAACATCAGCTTTAAAGCAGACCCTCTCCCCGCTCGTTTATCGCCCGTGGGCGGCTACAAACACCAGCGCCTGCGCATTGGCTACTTGTCGTCCAATTTCAACTTCCACCCGGTGTCGCTGATTGCGGTGGAATTGTTTGAGTTGCACGACCGCTCCCGTTTCGAGGTATTTGGCTTCAGCTGGAGCCCCGAAGACGGCAGCCCCATGCTGGCGCGCGTGCGCCAGGCCATGGACCACTTCATCCCCATCCACGCACTCAGCGATGCACAGGCAGCGCAGCTCATTGCATCGCATGAAATTGACATTCTGATTGACTTGCAAGGTCTGACAACCGGCGCCCGCGCGGGGATACTGATCCACCGCCCGGCCCCCTTCCAGATCAACTACCTTGGTCATCCCGGCACCACCTGCGTTCCGGGTGTGGATTACATCCTGGCCGACCGCTACGTCATTCCTGGAGACGAGCGCCCGCATTACTCGGAAGAAGTGCTGTATTTGCCGGATTGCCTGCAAACCAGCGACAGCAAGCGCCCGCGCCCGGTGATCCCCAAGTCAGAACGCAGCCGCTATGGATTGCCTGACAATGCCTTCGTCTTCTGCAGCTTCAACAACACCAACAAATTCACGCCGGAAACATTTGCGTGCTGGATGCGAATTCTTCAGCGCGTTCCTGGCAGCGTGTTGTGGCTGCTGGCCGACAACCCCACCGCCGAAGCCAATCTGCGCCAATATGCACGCGACCAGGGCATTGATACCGCACGGCTGGTATTCGCCGGCCGGGTCGACTACAGCGATTTCCTGGCCCGCTTCGGCATGGCCGACCTGTTCCTCGACACCTTCCCCTGCACCGGCGGAACCACGATCAACGATGCGCTGTGGATGGATGTGCCTATCGTGACCCGCGCAGGCCGCAGCTTCGCTTCACGGCTATCGGGCAGTATTCTGAATGCGCTGGGCCTCAATGACTACGTCACAGACTCGTTTTCCGCCTATGAAGAGCTGGCGGTACGCCTGGCGCAGCAACCCGAGTTGCTGCATGCCTATCAGCAGCGATTGATCGGCAACAAGGTTGCGCACCCGCTGTTTGACATGCCCCGGCTGGTGCACCAGATTGAAGACACATTCGAGCAATTGGCGCGCCCTGAGTTGGCCCCAGCAGGGAAGCCATCCCTTGTACCGGACGCGGCACCCAATGGCTCCACCGAATCCGCAAACAAACCCAGGGTCTCCGTCGTCGTCGTTGCACATGAGCACGCGGATTGGCTTGAACACGTGATTCCAGCCATCCGCCAGCAAGCGGACAACGGGGTACAACTCATTGTCGTGTCCGGAATACTGGATTCAGTCAGGCAACAGCGCGTTACCGCGCTGCTCCAAGGGCAGGATATCCACCTTCAACAGTGTGGTGTTTCAGACCCCACCATGCACCGCGAAATGGGTCAACGCATCGCGGGAAGTACCGACATCGTGTTCTTGGACGGCGGCGCCGACCTGACGCCCGCGTTCCTTTCTTCATTGCGGGGCCACTCGCAATAGAGCACCGCTTGATCCATCCTGCCCCAACAAGGATGGCCTGGATGTAGTTCCTTAGCGCAGGCGCGATATCTGTATCGTCCCCTCTGCATCGGTGGTGAAATTCAAAGCGCGTGGGTGGGCAGGGTGTTGGGCGATCACTTCATCGCCCAAGGCATACCACGTGTAGCCAATCGATTGCAAGTAATCGAGCAGCGCCCGCCGCTGTGCCTGAAACCAATCCAGCGTCCAGGACTCCAGCAACAACGGAGGAAAACCACTGCCCTCCAGCAATTGCACGGCGCCGCGAAGCACCTGTAGCTCCAGCCCCTCCACATCCACCTTAATCAGTACGGGTGTGGCGGGAAGTTGCAGGCTGTCCAAGCGAACCATGGGTACTTCGTCGTGGGCAGCGCTCGCCATCGCAACGGGGTTCAACATTGCCTGGGCCTGTGCATCCAGAGTGAAACCGCCAATGTTTTTGGATTGGCCGTAGTCGATGGCAGGAATCTTGACCGTGCCATCGGTGGCCCCAACGGCATAGTTGAAAGCATGGAGGTTGTCCAGCCGGTTCAACACCGTGTTGCCGCAAAGCTGGTAATAGACGATGCGTTGCGGCTCATAGGCATAGACCGTACCGCCCCGAGGCGCAATCTCCTTGGCCAAAGGAACCGCATAGGCCCCCAGATTGGCTCCAACGTCCAGCACAAGGGGAGCTGGAATATCCTTCAGGAAAAGACTGCTGATAGTCAGCATAGGTGGCGCCCAGGACCCCGCCGAATAGATGGTTCGCGATATGGCGTCTGCCGTTGAAAACAGCAGGTAGTCTGCTGCATCTGCCCTGACTAAATTGACTCTTGGTAGCATAGCTCCTCCATCTTGCATGGTAGGTTATCGCCAGGGACAGTAACGCGACAATTGTCGATGGAACCCAAGCCAATTCCCCTCACCCGCCTTGTGCGATCAAGACATCATCCATGCTGATGCATTCTGGCCAACCCCGGGCCAGTCCCCGTTAACTACAACGTCTCGCACCATGAACCTCTGGCAAGATTTCCTGCAAAACGAAGACAAGCTCATCCACAAGTGGCCGCACTACTTCCCCATCTATGAGCGGCATTTTTCCCGCTGGCGCAACACCACAATGACGTTTCTGGAGATCGGTGTTTCGGAGGGAGGCTCACTGCAGATGTGGCAACGCTTCTTCGGGCCGCTGGCCACCATTGTGGGCATTGACCTCAACCCCGCCTGTGCCCAACACCAGGGACCCAACATCCATGTGCGCATTGGGGATCAGAGTGATCCGGTCTTTCTGCAATCCGTTCTGGACGAATTCGGAGCGCCGGACATCGTGCTGGACGATGGCAGCCACGTAATGCAGCACGTGTCCCGCACCTTTGACTTCCTGTACCCCCATGTGAGCAAGAACGGAATTTACGCGGTGGAAGACATGCACACCGCGTACTGGCCCGAGTTTGGCGGCGGCGTAGACAACCCGCAGACTTTCATCAACACCAGCAAACAGAAAGTTGACAAGCTCAATGCTGTGCATTCGCGTGGCGCGGTGGCCCAGGACTTCTTCTCCCAAAACACCTTTGGCATCAGCTTCTACGACAGCGTCGTGGTCTTTGAGCGCGGCACCTTGAATCTCCATACGGCACTCAAGACCGGCAAGCCGGCAGCCTAGTACGATGCTGCCCGCCAGCCAAGGTGGTTCGTCAGCTCCCCGCCACCTTCATCCGATTCACCAGGATCGAGCCCACCGTCTTGGCTCCGTAGTTGTAGGTATCCGCACCCACCGCCTCAATGCCCTTGAGCATGGCTTTCATGTTTCCGGCAATCGTGATCTCGTGCACCGGGTAGGCAATGCGGCCCTTCTCCACCCAGAAGCCGCTGGCACCGCGTGAATAGTCACCCGTGACATAGTTCACGCCCTGCCCCATCAGCTCGGTAACGAAGAGCCCGGTGCCCAGCTTTTGCAGCATGGCATCCAGATCGTCCCCCGCCCGGGTCAGGCGGGAGGTGAAAGTCAGGTTGTGCGAACCGCCCGAGTTGCCGGTCGTCTGCATGCCCAGTTTGCGTGCCGAGTAGCTGCTCAAAAAGTAGCCCTGCACACGCCCGGCGTCCACCACCTTGCGGGCCTGCACGCGCACGCCTTCGTCGTCGAACGGTGAGCTGCCCTTGCCGCGCAGCACAAACGGGTCTTCTTGAATATCGATGTGCTTGGGAAACACCGGCTTGCCCAGCGAATCCAGCAAAAATGAACTCTTGCGGTACAGCGCACCGCCGCTTACGGCCTGTACAAAAGCACCCAGCAGGCCGGCCGCCAGCGGCGATTCGAACAGCACCGGGCACTCCACCGTCTTGATCTTGCGCGCTTTCAGGCGGCTCAGGGCGCGCTCCGCGGCGTAGCGGCCAATGGCCTGGGGCGAAGCCAGTTCATCCGCCGAACGCATGGAGCTGTACCAGGCGTCGCGCTGCATGTCGTCGCCCTTACCGGCAATAGGCGAGACCGACATGGAATGGCGCGAGCTGGCGTAGCCGCCGCGAAAACCATTGGTGTGCGCGCTGAAGAAATGCGATTGCTGGGCCGATACCGCCGCGCCTTCGCTGTTGGTGATGCGCTTGTCCACCGACAAAGCGGCTGCCTCGCACTCCAGCGCCAGGCGCGCGGCCTCTTCGCTGGTGATGGCCCAGGGGTGGAACAGGTCCAGGTTGCGGCTGCGCTGCTCCGCAGGCGCGATGTCTTTGGCATCGGGCAGGCCGGCAAACGTGTCTTCGGCCGTGAAGCGGGCAATGTCGTAAGCCGCACGCACGGTCTGTGCGATGGCGGCCTGCGAGAAATCCGACGTACTGGCGTTGCCGCGGCGGTAGCCCACGTAGACCGTGACGCCCAGCGACTTGTCGCGGTTGCGCTCCACATTTTCCAGCTCGCCATTGCGCACCGAGACGCTCAGTCCGCAGCCTTCGGAGACTTCCGCGCCGGCATCGGTGGCACCCAGTTTTTTGGCCTCGGCCAGCGCCGTATCGGTCAGGGATTCGAAAAAGGCTTGGCTGTAGGCGAAGCCGCTATCGGCGGGCTTGCTGGGGCTGGACTGGGGGAAAATGGGTTTCTTCATGGCGACGGCTATGATACTTGGCTATGTCACGCAAACTCAAAAAAGGCTATTTCGTCAAGGGCCAGTTCGTCGCCGAGGGCAGCGCGCTGGACCTCGAATACAAGCGCGAACTCAAAGGCACGGACGAGCCCACCCGCACCGACCTCAAGCGTGAAAGCACCGAACTGCAAAAACTCGGCGAAGACCTGCTGACCCTGCGCGCCGACCTGATGACCAAGCTGGAACTGCCCGACAAGCTAGCAGACGGCGTGGCTGAGGCCAAGCGCATCACCAATTTCGAAGGCAAACGCCGCCAGATGCAGTTCATCGGCAAGCAGATGCGTTTGCTGACGCCGGAAAAGCACGCCGAGATCCGCGCGGCCCTGGAAGAACAGCACATGCCCTCGGCCAAGGAGACGCTGGTGCTGCACCAGGCCGAGCAATGGCGCGACCGCCTGATTGCCGAGGACGATGCCGTGGGCCAGTGGCTCAACCTGAGCCCCGGCACCGATAGCCAGCAACTGCGCTCCCTGGTACGCCAGGCCCGCAAAGACGCCAAACCCGAGAAACCCGGCGAGGCACTGCGCCATGGCCGCGCCTACCGCGATATTTTTCAGCTGGTGCGCGAGGCGCTGCTGGAGAACCAGGAAGCCTCCCACACCGCGCCCGATGACGCAGAAGACGAGGGAGCGGAAGATTGAGCACGCCGTCTGGAGCCCCATTCGAGGCGGTGAAGGTCGGCATCGTTTCCATCAGCGACCGCGCTTCAAGCGGGGTCTATGAAGACAAGGGACTGCCGGCGCTCCAGGAGTGGCTGGGCAAAGCCCTGCACAACCCCATCACCTTCGACGCGCGCCTGATCCCCGACGAACAGGCCACCATCAGCGCCACACTGATTGCCCTCGTGGATGCCGGCTGTTCCCTGGTGCTGACCACCGGCGGCACCGGCCCCGCGCTGCGCGATGTAACTCCCGAGGCCACGTTGGCCGTAGCGCACAAGGAAATGCCGGGCTTTGGCGAGCAGATGCGCGCCATCAGCCTGCACTTCGTGCCCACCGCCATCCTCTCGCGCCAGGTGGCGGTGATCCGCAACCAGTCGCTGATCATCAACCTGCCGGGGCAGCCCAAGGCGATTGCAGAAACGCTGGAAGGCCTGAAAGATGCCGACGGCAAGCAGCTGGTCAACGGCATCTTTGCGGCCGTGCCCTATTGCGTCGATTTGATTGGCGGGCCGTATCTGGAAACAGTGGACACGGTCTGCAAGGCCTTCCGTCCCAAAAGCGCCGTACGCCCGGTGCGGGCCTAGAAAATTAGGCCCAATCGGGCTCTAGCCCTCATGTAGACTGCGCAAGCAGCTATCACAGTGATAGCAATCCGAGCACCAAGACCAATTTGCCGCCGGGCCGCCCCAAGGCAAATTAGCCCCCTTTGGGGGGCAGCGACCCGCGCAGCGGCGGAGCGTGGGGGCACTACTTCCCGACCAGTTCGTTGAGCTTGGCGGCCTCGAAGCATTCCTTGCGCGCGGCGTCCTGCGGCACACAGTCGCCCTGGGCCCGGCTGGCGGACAAGGATTCAATCGCCTTCCACAGCAGCGCAATCTGGTGGTCCTGCCCGGAAGCGGAATCGATCAGCCCACGCAGGGCCTGACTCACCGGGTCGTCTTCCTGGGTAATGCCGTAGGCGCTGAATTTGGGTGCCTGGCTGGTGACGTCGGCACTCTCGCCCGCCTTGCTGGGAATGATGCGCGCCGGAATGCCCACGGCGGTGGCACCGGCCGGCACCGGTTTGATGACCACCGCATTGCTGCCGATCTTGGCACCGTCGCCCACCTCAAAGCCGCCCAGAATCTTGGCGCCGGCGCTGACCACCACATCACGACCCAGCGTAGGGTGGCGCTTGGCGCCCTTGTACAGGCTGGTACCACCCAGCGTGACACCCTGGTAAATGGTGCAACCGTCACCAATCTCTGCCGTCTCGCCCACCACGGTGCCCATGGCGTGGTCGAAAAACACGCGCTGGCCGATCTTGGCGCCCGGGTGGATTTCAATGCCGGTGAAAAAGCGCGACAGGTGCGAGATAAAGCGCCCCAACCACTTGAAGCCGTGCTCCCAGCACCAGTGGGCACGCCGGTGCAGCCACAGGGCGTGCAGGCCTGGGTAGCAGGTCAGCACCTCCCAGGTGGTCCGCGCCGCAGGGTCGCGGTCGAGAATGCATTGGATGTCGGAGCGCAGGCGTGAAAACATGGCTGCGAGTCTAAACGCTGGCCTGCGGCCCTGTTGCCGACCCTGTTTTAGCCGTCTGCTGCAGGATGGCCTTGGCAATGCCGCGCAGGATGTGGATTTCCTCCTGCGTCACCTGGGCGCGGTTGAACAGCCCGTTGAGACGCGGCATGAGCTTTTTGGGTGCTGCGGGGTCGAGAAACTCCAGCGCGATCAACGACTGCTCCAGATGGGCCAGCATGCCAGCCACTTGGGCAGCATCGGCCAACCCAGTCCCCGTTCGGGCTGAGCCTGTCGAAGCCTGCAACCCTTCGACAGGCTCAGGGCGAACGGATTCCCCAAAGCCACCCAGCGCCAGCCGCCACTCATAGGCAATCACCTGCAGCGCAGCACCAATGTTGAGCGAGCCAAACTGCGGGTTGCTCGGAATACTCAGGGCCACATGGCAGCGGTAGACGTCCTCATTGCGCATGCCGAAACGCTCGGAGCCGAACAAAAAGGCGACGCCAGTTTGCGCCCCAGCCCCCAAATTGGTAGCCAAATCGGCCTCCAGCCCTTGTGGAACGTGCGCAAACAGCTCCCCTTTTGATAGCAATTCAAAGTGCGCGCGCGGCGTACGGGTGGGCGGGCCAAAGTCGCGCGGCGTCATCGCCGTGGCGCACAGGTGGCTCATGCCCTCCAGTGCCTCGTCCAGCGTTTCCACAATACGGCATTTGGCAAGCACGTCGAGCGCCCCGCTGGCGCGCTGTATGGTTTCCTCGCGGCGCAGCACGTTGGCCCAGCGCGGCGCCACCAGCACCAGGTCGTCGAAACCCATGGTTTTCATGGCGCGGGCGGCCGCGCCCACATTGCCGGCGTGGCTGGTGTTGATCAGGATAAATCGGGTCTGCATCGTATAAAAGGTGCCCGCAAAGGGTCTTAGGGTGCGCGCCCAAGGCCGGGCGGGTAAAATCTGCCCCTATTGTCGCCGCCTGCATCGCCAGCCGGCATTCACCAGTTCTTCCCCACAATCTATGTCGCCCAATCTGCACCCCATGATCAATGTGGCCGTCAAGGCCGCCCGCGCTGCGGGTTCCATCATCAACCGCGCCGCGCTGGACATTGAATCGGTCCGTATCTCGCAAAAGAAGGCCAACGACTTCGTCACCGAAGTGGACCAGGCTGCAGAAGCCGCGATCATAGAAACCCTGCTCACCGCCTACCCCGGCCACGGCATCTGGGCCGAAGAGTCGGGCCGTGAACACGGCGCGCAGGATTCCGAATACGTCTGGATCATCGATCCGCTGGACGGCACCACCAACTTCATCCACGGCTTGCCCGTGTACTGCGTCAGCATCGCGCTGGCCGTCAAGGGCAAGGTCGAGCAAGCCGTCGTGTACGACCCCACCCGCAACGACCTGTTCACCGCCACCAAGGGCCGCGGCGCCTACCTGAACGACCGCCGCCTGCGCGTGTCCAAGCGCACCCAACTCAAGGAATCGCTGATCTCCACCGGCTTCCCGTTCCGCCCGGGCGACAACTTCAACCAGTACCTGGGCATGATGGGCGACGTAATGCAGCGCACCGCCGGCCTGCGCCGCCCCGGTGCTGCCGCGCTAGACCTAGCCTATGTGGCCGCAGGCTACACCGATGGCTTTTTCGAACTGGGCCTGCAGCCCTGGGATGTGGCCGCAGGCTCGCTGCTGGTCACTGAAGCGGGTGGCTTGGTGGGCAACTTCAGCGGCGAAGCCGACTTCCTGGAACAGAACGAATGCCTGGCCGGCAACCCCAAGGTCTACGGCCAGTTGGTCAGCATCTTGGGCAAATACAGCAAGTTTGCCAGCGCTGGCGAGAAGGCCGCACTGCGCCAGGCGACCACCCTGCCCGGCTTTGGCCCGCAATCCAAAACGGCTGCGGACGAGGCCGAGTAAGCGATAGCTACTGGTTGCCGGGCCGGCTGCGCTCAGGCCGCCGGCAAGGCCAGTTGCGCAATCGGCACCGGGCGGCCGAACAGGTAACCCTGGAACGCCTTGCAGCCGCTTTGCAACAAAAAGTCCAGCTGCCCCTGGGTCTCGACACCCTCGGCCACCACACCCAAATCCAGGCTTTGCGCCAGGTTCAGGATGGTGCGGGCAATGGCCGCATCGTTGGGGTCGCTCAGCACATCGCGCACAAAGGACTGGTCGATCTTGAGCTGGTCCAGCGGCAGGCGCTTGAGGTAGGCCAGCGAAGAGTAGCCCGTCCCAAAATCGTCCAGCGAAAAGTTCACCCCAATCGAGCGCAATTCGCCCATCTTGACGATGGCGTCCTCCATGTCGCTGAGCAGCAAGCTTTCGGTCAACTCCAACTTCAGGCGGTAAGGGTTGGCACCGCTGATGCGCAGCAGGGTCAGCAACTGGTTGGAAAACTCAGGGTGGCGGAACTGGCGCGCACTGACGTTGACGGCCATGGTCAGACGCTGGGTGAGCGGCTGCTGGCTCCAGGCCACCAGTTGGGCACAGGCCTGCTCCAGCACCCACTGCCCCAGCGGCAGGATCAGGCCGGTCTGCTCGGCCAGTGAAATGAATTCACCGGGCTGAACCAGCCCGCGGGTCGGGTGCTGCCAGCGCACCAGGGCCTCCACACCCGTGACATGGGCGTGCACATCGACCACCGGCTGGTAATGCAGCAAAAACTCCCGACGCTCCAGCCCCAGGCGCATGTCTGCCTCCAACGCGGCACGGGCGCTGGCGGCGGCCTGCATTTGCGGGTCGAAGAAACGCAGGGTATTGCGCCCAGCCGCCTTGGCCTGGTACATGGCCAGGTCGGCGCGCTTGAGCAGTTCGTCCAGGCTGTGCAGGTGCTGGAAAAACAGCGTCACCCCGATACTGGGTGAGCTGTGGTGGCGCTGCCCGGCCAGATCGAAGTCCTGGTTCAGCGAGAGCAGGATTTTCTTGCCCACGGTTTCAGCCTGGCTGGCTGCATCCGCCGGTATCTCACCAATGCCTTCGAGCATGACCACAAATTCATCGCCACCCAGGCGGGCCACGGTGTCGACGCTGCGCACGCACTTGCCCAGGCGCTCGGCCACCTGCTTGAGCAACTCATCACCCATGTGGTGGCCCAGGGTGTCGTTGAGCACCTTGAAGTTGTCCAGGTCGATGAACAGCAGCGCGCCGTGGGTGGTGTGACGTGCGCTGGATTCCAGTGCCTGGTGCAGGCGGTCCAACAGCAGGCGCCGGTTGGGCAGGCCGGTCAATGCATCAAAAAAGGCCAGGCGCTCGATGTCTTCTTCAGCGCGCTTGCGCTCGGTGATGTCGCGCCCGGTGCCGCGGTAGCCCAGAAACTCCCCGTCCGCACCGAATATGGGCGCACCGTTGACGCTGACCCACATGGGGCGGCCGTCGCGCCCTTGGCGCTGCAACTCGAAGTCATGGAAGGTTTCGTGGCGCTCCAACTGCGCGCGGTGGACAGCCCATTCGGCCTCGCTCACCCCCTGTGCCCCCAGTTCCCAGCGGGTTTTTCCTACATAGTCGGCCGCCGTCAGGTCGTTGCTGGACTCCAGCTTGCCATCCACGCGGACAAAACGGAACTGGGCATCCTGCTCCCAAAACCAATCGGAAGACAATTCCGTCAGACTGCGAAAGCGCATTTCGCTTTGTTGCATGCGCTCCAGTATGTCCTTGTGCGCGGTAATGTCGGACAGGGAACCGCACCACAGCACCGATCCGTCCGCCTGCGCTTCCGGCACGGCACTGCCCTGCAGCCAGCGCTGCGGGCCCTGTTTGGAATAAGTACGTACCTCGAACTGCGATGGCGAGAGGCTGCGGCTGGCGACCTGCGTGAGATGCATCAACCAAGGCAGGTCGTCGCGGTGAATGTGGTTGAAAAACTGGTTCGGGTCCTCACGCATCGCCTCTGCAGTAATACCCACCAACTGCTCAATGCCGGCACTGACGAAGGGAAAGTGCATGCGCCCGTCGGGCCACATCTGGAATTCGTACACCACACCCGGAGCGCGGCTGGTGATCTTCTGGATAAAAGCCAGTTGTGCCCCCAGCGCCTCCAGGGCCTGACGCTCGGCCGTAATCTCCTGCACGATGCCAAAGTCCGCCCGCACTTCACCGTGCTCGATCTGGCGGTGCATGCGCGTGCGCACCCAGCGCGTACTGCCATCCGGGTGGTGCCAGCGGTACTCCACCGTCTCGCCATTCATCTTGTTGAGCGCATCGACGAATTTGGCGCGGTCTTCTTCCACGATCTGCACCCGGTACAGGCCCTTGGGCGCCGTGGTCTTGCCCGGCTCACCAGCCATCTCCGCGTAGCCATGGGAAAAATGCACCAGCGGATCGTCCGGATAGGTCACCCAATGCCCCACCTGGGCCAGGGACTCGGTCATCTCGTAGAGCTTGATCTGGCGGTTGAGCTTTTCGTAGGCCCGCTCCAACGCCTTTTCGCCGGCCAGCATGGCCTCCTGGGCCAGGCGCTCGGCCGTTACGTCGCGCAGGTAGATCAGGATGTAGGCCACGCCCTGCACATCCACCAGGGCCGCATTCATGCGCACCATGCGCGGCATGCCGTCCTTCATGACCAGCGTGACATCGGCATCCGTGATGCGGCCATGCAATTTGAGTGGCGCCAGCGCCGCCGCGCGCGCCTGCTCGTCAGGCCAGTGGCCAATCTCCAAGGCCGTGCGGCCCAGCACCTCGGCACGCGTAAAACCGGTCAGCCGGATCCATTCCTCGTTGACTTCCGCAATCACCCCGTCCTGGGCCCGGGTCAGCGCAATCGCTTCCGGGCTCTGGCTGAAAATGGATTTGAAAACAGCATCCGACACCGCCGGCGCTGGCGCCCGGTGCACAGTATCCGTACCGGAGTCGGATGGTGCGGTGTTGTTGCGGGGGATTTTCTCCACGGGGGCCTGTAGCTGCTGGTATATCGATGTTCCTCCAATGATAGGGCCTATCCCGCCTCGCTCTGCTGATTGCACACAAGCAAGCCACCACCTAGCGCGATGCCGTCCCCATGCCGGTATGATCGCTGCGTGAGCCGCTTTTTCCTCGTACTTCTGGTTGTGTTACTGCCCCTGCGCGGGTGGAGTGCGCAGCACATGGCTGTGCAAATGGCGGCCCAGCAAACCGTGTCTGCGGCATCCACCACGCAGGACGAGCGCAATGCCATGCCGCCCGACTGCCCCATGCTGACCCCGATTTCCGGTGCGCCCGCAGGCCCGGCGGAAACCACCCGACACGACTCCACCTGCCAGTCATGCCAGCTGTGCATGCCCATGGCAGCCTGGGCCACCAACACCCCTCTCCCACCGCTGCCGCCAGTGGCGACATCGCTGCCTCGGCACCTTGCCCATTACGCCAACGCCGAACTGGCGCGCGCCGTCAAGCCCCCCATCTCCTAAAACCGCCGTCGCGGCGCACACACCGTGCGTTCGCTGTAGAAGGCCCGGGCCATGTCCGGGTGTGGTTATTTTTGGAGAGAAGATGAAACACGCAATATCCACAGTGCTGCTCGCATGCGCGTGCAGCTTGCCCGCCTGGGCCGCGCCGGACTGGACACGCGCCCGCATTGTGAAACTGGAACCCGACAAGGCCCGGGTGACCCTGAAACACCAGCGCATCCACAGCATCGGCATGGCCGCCATGACCATGCCGTTCAAGGTGGCCGATGGCCTGTCGCTCGCGCCCTTCAAGGTCGGCGACACCGTGCGTTTCACCGTTACGGAGCGAAACGACCATCTGGTGATCGACGCCATGGAGCCCACCCGATGAGGCCGCGCTGGCGATCTACCGCAGTGGCATGGCTGGGCGCGCTGCTGGCGCTGCCCGCACTGTGCGGTCCCATGGGTTTCAAGGACAGCTGGATGGTCATGGGCGACTTTGGCCCCAACTGGAAGGAAGCCTTTGCCAACTACGCGCTGACACCGCGTGACGCGGTGGGCCTGTCCACCCTGTCCATGCGTTCGGACGATGAAGCACGCACCCGGCAGCTCAGCGAGGCCACCTACACCCGCTTGGTCCAGCGCTGGAACATGCCAGAAGCACAGGCCAATGTCTGGTTCATCGGCGGCCTGGGCACGCTCACGGGCAACGACTTTACGGGCTCCAAGGCCATGGCGACTCCGGGCATCCAGGTGGACTATGAGACCACGCGCATCTACACCTCGGCACTGGCCCGGATGTACCGGGCCGATGGCGTCAACCACAACTTTGTGTCCGCCCGCGTGGGGTTTTCCTTCTACGAGGTGGATTACGACCAGACGCAGCCCTGGCTGATCGTGGAGGCGCGGCGCATGAACGGTTTGTCCGATGCCACCGAAGTCACCACCATGCTGCGCCTCATCCACAACCGCTACTTCGTGGAGCTGGGCGTTAATAACGCCGCCCAGGTCCGCGCCAATTTCATGTACATCTTTTGATCTGGAGCCCTTTATGAACAAGACCCTTATCACCCTCGCGCTGGCCCTTGCATCGGCACTGACGGCGCTCCCATCCTTCGCCGCCACCAGCGTGAAGGCCACTGTCAACGGCATGGTCTGCGCGTTCTGCGCGCAGGGCATCGAGAAGCGCATCTCCAAAATGAGTGCCACCAAAGAGGTCTTTGTCGACCTGAAGAAGAAAACCGTGGCCGTCGAAGCCAAAGACGGCCAGACGCTGGATACCAAGGCCATCACGGCCGAAATCGTCGATGCTGGCTACGACGTGGTCAAGCTGGAGACCGTACAGCAGTCGGTGGCCGAAATCAAAGCCGAACTGAAAGGCCGCAAATGAGCGCGGACGGCCTGATCGAGTCGCGTAACAGCCTCTGGTCTTCAGTGGCCAGCCTGTTTGCCACGTCCAGCACACTGGTCTGCTGCGCGATACCGGCGCTTCTGGTGGCGCTAGGTGCCGGTGCAGCGCTGTCATCGCTGGTTGCGGTGTTTCCGCAGGTCGTCTGGCTCAGTGAGCACAAGGGCGGTTTGTTTGTGTTCGCCGGCCTGATGATGCTGGCCAGCGGCTGGTTGCAATGGCACAACCGCAACGCACCCTGCCCCAGCGACCCGGCACTACGCGATGCCTGTCTGAAGACGCGCACCACATCCCGCATCGTCTACGGAATCAGCGTGGCGTTCTACCTGGTCGGTGGCTGGTTTGCGTTTATCCAGCCTTGGCTGAGCGAATAGGCCTGCGCATGAAGTTGATAGACTCCCGGCGATGACAGAGACGGCACCGCAGCACACCCCCATGATGGCCCAGTACCTGGGCCTCAAAGCCGAGTTTCCCGACACCCTGCTGTTCTACCGCATGGGGGATTTCTACGAGATGTTCTACGCCGACGCCGAAAAGGCGGCGCGGCTGCTGGACATCACGCTGACGCAACGCGGCCAGTCTGCGGGTGCGCCGGTGGTCATGGCCGGCGTGCCCTTCCACGCGATGGAGGGCTACCTGGCCAAACTGATCCGCCACGGCGAATCAGTGGCCATCTGCGAACAGGTGGGTGAAGTCGGTGCGGCCAAGGGCCCGGTGGAACGCAAGGTGGTGCGCGTGGTGACCCCCGGCACTTTGACCGACGCCGAGCTGCTCAACGAAAAAACCGAATCCATGCTGATGGCCGTGCACCAGGGCCCGCGCAACCGCTGCGGCCTGGCCTGGCTGTCGGTCACGCAAGGTGTGGTGTTCCTGGCCGAATGCACACCCGACGAGGTGGCCGACTGGGTCGCCCGCATCGCCCCCAGCGAACTGGCCTACAGCAGCGGCTGCACCACTACCTTTGAAGAGCGCTTGAAGCGCCTGCGCAACGGCACGGCGGTGTTCCTCACGGCGCGGCCCGAGTGGCAGTTCGACAGCGGCCTGGGCCAGAAGAAACTGCTGGACGCACTGCAGGCTGCCAGCCTGGTGAGCTGGAACGCACAGGACCTGCCCCTGGCCCACGCCGCCGCCGCCGCGCTGCTGGGCTATGCCGAGCACACCCAGGGCCGCACGCTCACCCACATCCACCGCGTGCAGGTGCAGCGCGACGACGCACTGATCAACCTGCCCGCTACCACCCGGCGCAATCTGGAATTGGTGCAGACCCTGCGCGGCGAAGACGCGCCCACGCTGTTTTCGCTCTTGGACACCTGCATGACCGGCATGGGCAGCCGCATGCTCAAGAGCTGGCTGCTGGAGCCGCAACGCGAGCGCACCGAGGCCCAGCACCGGCTGCAGGCCATCGCCACGCTGCGCAGCCAACTGTGGCAGCCGCTGCGCGGCCAGCTGAAGGGCTGCGCCGATGTGGAACGCATCACGGCGCGCACCGCGCTGCGCCAGGTGCGCCCGCGCGAACTGGTGGGTCTGGCGCAAACGCTACAAAAAACGGAGCTACTTGCGCACAGTCTGCGCGGGCTGGAGGGCTATTTGGCCCATATTTCCGGGCAATTGCAGGCGCCCGGCACCTGCGTCACTCTGCTGCAATCGGCCATAGCCCCCGAACCCGCCGCGCTGGTGCGCGACGGCGGCGTCATCGCCAGCGGCTTCGACGCTGAACTCGACGAGCTGCGTGCCATCCAGACCAACTGCGACGCCTTCCTGCTGGACCTGGAAGGGCGCGAGAAAGCCCGCACCGGCATCCCCAACCTGCGCGTGCAGTTCAACAAGGTGCACGGCTTCTACATCGAAGTCACCAGCGGCCAGGCCGACAAGGTGCCCGACGACTACCGCCGCCGCCAGACCCTGAAAAACGCCGAGCGCTTTATCACTCCCGAACTCAAGGCCTTCGAGGACAAGGCCCTGAGCGCACAGGAGCGTGCGCTGGCGCGCGAGAAATATTTGTTCGAGCAGGTGCTGGACCAATTGCAGCCCCATGTGCCCGACCTCACCCGCGTCGCCCGTGCGCTGGCCGCGCTGGACGCGCTGTGCGCGCTGACCGAACGTGCGCTTACGCTGGACTGGAACGCACCCCAGTTTGTCGCCGAACCCTGCATCGACATCACGCAAGGCCGCCACCCGGTGGTGCAGGCGCGCCTGGCCGAACTCTCCAGCGGCAACTTCATTGCCAATGACACACGCCTGTCTGCCAAGGCACGTATGCAGGTCATTACCGGCCCCAACATGGGCGGTAAATCCACCTACATGCGCCAGGTGGCACTGATTGTTTTGCTGGCCAGCATGGGCAGCTACGTGCCTGCCGCCGCCTGCCGCCTGGGGCCCATCGACGCCATCCACACCCGCATCGGCGCGTCGGACGACCTCTCCAACGCGCAGTCCACCTTCATGCTGGAGATGACCGAGGCCGCGCAGATCCTGCACAGCGCTACGCCGCACAGCCTGGTGCTGATGGACGAGATTGGCCGCGGCACGTCGACGTTTGACGGTTTGGCGCTAGCCTCGGCGATTGCCACTCAGTTGCACGACAAAACGCAGGCCTTCACGCTGTTTGCCACCCATTACTTTGAGCTGACCGAATTCCCCGCCACGCACCACGGCGCACTCAACGTGCACGTCAGTGCCACCGAAGCCGGCCGCGACATAGTGTTCCTGCACGCCATCGAGCCCGGCCCAGCCAGCAAGAGCTACGGCGTGCAGGTCGCACGCCTGGCCGGCATGCCCGCCGCCGTGCTGAACCAGGCCCGCCACACGCTGGACGCGCTGGAGGCACATGCCAGCGCAGCCCAGGTGCAGGTGGATTTGTTTGCCACCCCGCCCGCTACAGAAACAATAGCTGCATCCGCAGTAGATACAGCGCTTGCGGCCATCAATCCCGACGCCCTGAGCCCGCGCGAGGCGCTGGAGGCGTTGTACCAGCTCAAGGGCTTGCTACACAAGGGCTGAGCGCTGCGAGTACCTCTCACCGGCTTGCGCCGCCGATATACTGGCTTCACACTCCGCACAGACCCCGCACCATGCCCCAACTGACTCCCGCGCCGATGCTCGAAATCAGCGAGTCCACCGTGCGGGACCAATTGGCCGACCGAATATGGCAAGGCATGCTGGTGCTGGCGGTAGTGGGCATACCGACCTCGCTGGTGCGCATTCTGATCACCGGCTGGCAGCCGCTGTACGCTGTGCACGCAGCGACCGCCATTCTTGTCTTTCTGATCGCGCTGTACCGCCGTCACCTTTCCACCAACGTGAAAGCCGTGCTGGCCTGCACCCTGCCGCTGGGCGTGGGACTGCCGGCGCTGCACGCCATGGGTTTTTACGGCGCCGGCGCCGCCTGGCTCATTGTCAGCGGCATCAGCACCACCATGTTCTTCAGGGGCCGTATCGGCGCCCTGGTCATCGCGCTGGAATTGCTGGTGCTGATGGGCTTTGCATGGGCATTTGTCCAGGGTGCACTGGTGCTGTCCATTGATACCAATGGCTTTATCCGCCAACCGCAGGCCTGGATGGCCGTGATCGGTGCCACCGGCATCGTGACTGCTGCCGTGAGCTACGGCTTGAGCGTCTACAGTGCCTCCCATAAAGCCCTCATGGACACCATCCGCGAACAGCATGCCCTGATCACCCACCAGGCCACGCACGACGGTCTCACCGGACTGTCCATGCCCCATATGGCACGGGACCGGTTGAGCCATGCGATCCAGCAGGCGCGGCGCGACCAAAACCGTGCCGCACTGCTATTCATCGACCTGGACGGCTTCAAGACCGTCAACGACACCCACGGCCATAACGCCGGCGACTTCGTGCTCACCACGGTGGCACAACGCATGCGGGACGCCATACGCGCCGTGGATTCAGCGTCGCGCCAGGGTGGCGACGAGTTCATGGTGGTCCTGGGCGGCATCGCCACGGTGGAAGACGCCGCGGCGGTCGCCGACAAGCTGGTGCAGGCCATTGCGCTCCCCATGGAATGCCGGGGCCAGACCCTGCAAGTGGGCGCCAGCATAGGGATTGCCGTGTTTCCCGACCATGCAGACTCGGTCGAATCCATGATGAAGCTGGCCGACAGCGCCATGTACCGGGTCAAGAAGGCAGGCAAGAACAGCTACGCTGTCGCCTAGCCATCCATCGCGTTCAGCTTCCGCCCACTGTGCTGCGCCCTAGCAGAAAGTAGGTGTGCATGAGCCCCTTGCCCTTGACATCCGCCTGCCCCCGATCCTCAAAAATGAACGCCGGCCCCACCTCCCGGTAATACGCCTCGCTCACATGGATGCGCCCGGGTGTGCCCATGGACTCCATCCGGCTGGCAGTGTTTACGGCATCGCCCCAGACATCGTAGAGAAAGCGCTTGAGCCCAATCACGCCAGCCACCGTAGGCCCGACGTGAATGCCGATCCGCAATGCAAAGTTCACGCCGTTGACCGCGTTGTAGTGTTCCATTGACTGGAGCATTTGCAAGGCCAGGTCGGCCACCGCCGCTGCATTTCCCTTGCCTACCACCATGTAGGCATCACCGATCGTCTTGATTTTTTCGACCTTGTGCGACTCCACCAGATCGTCAAACTCCGAAAAAATCTGGTTCAAGATGTGAATGACAGCATCCGGCGGAACCGACGACGAAAATTTCGTGAAACCCACAATGTCGGCAAACAACACCGTCATGTTCTGGTATTTTTCCGCCTTCACCGTGTTGTTGAGTTTGAGCTCATTGGCAATCGACATCGGCAAAGCGTTGTACAGCACGCTATCGGCCCGTGCCCGCTCCGTTTCGACACGTCGCTGCTCCTGAAACAGCTCCATGCTGTGCTTCATCATGTAGCCATCGATCACAAACGCGACCGCCACGACCGCCGCCAGGTTGACGAAAATGCCACTGGCCATGAACGTACCGGCCCTGTCCATCCACAGGATGATTCCCGCCATGACCGCCGCGCTCAGCGGATAAAGCGTCCGGCGCAAACGCCCCGGAAAGCAGAACACACTGGCCATGCAGAGAATTGCGATGGCATAGGATGAGAAATCCCCGATCAACAGCCAGGAAATCACACCAAACCAGACAAACAGGACGCACCCAGCGACGAAGAAGAATTGCAGCACCGCACGCCGAGCTGCATGCGAATGGCTGTAGCGGCTGGCCACCAAGAGGGTGGCAAAATACAACGCAAGCGCGACGTGCCAGACCGCCAGGTAAAAGTACTGGGGATTCTTGTCCCACAGGCCCTTGGCATAGAACATCGGGTCTGCCAACACCAACATGGCGAGCAGGATCGCCAGTCCCATGCGGCAAATGGGTGCCAGCAAGGAGAACGATCGCTGGATCACCCATTGATCGAACCCATCATTCGTATTGCGCATGCCCTCCCCCACCAAGTGGTTGTGCAGGCATCATCGCATATGCCGAAATCACTGCAAAACACAGCCGCATTTACACTCCGGGTATCTCCCCCTCCGAGCTACAGCATGACCTACTGCGTCGCCATCAAACTCAACGCCGGCTTGGTGTTTCTCTCCGACTCGCGCACCAACGCCGGGCTGGACCAGATCAGCACCTTCCGCAAGATGATCGTCTACGAGAAGCCGAACGACCGCTTCATGGTGCTGCTCTCGGCGGGCAATCTCAGCATCTCGCAGTCGGTGCGCGAAATCCTGCAGATTGAAAAGCTCAAGGACCACCCCGAAGACGAAGGCACCACCATCTGGAACGCCACCAGCATGTTCGACGCCGCGCGCGTACTGGGCTCGGCCATCCGCCGCGTGCAGGAGCGCGACGGTGCAGCCCTGCGGGCCGCCGGCGTGGACTTCAATGTCTCGCTGATCTTCGGCGGGCAGATCCAGGGCGAAGGCATGCGCCTGTTCCAGGTCTATTCAGCCGGCAATTTCATCGAAGCCACGCCCGAGACCCCCTATTTCCAGGTCGGTGAATCCAAATACGGCAAACCGGTGCTGGACCGTGTGATCACCCCCGACACCCCGCTGGACGAGGCCGCCAAGTGCGCGCTGGTGTCCATGGACTCCACCCTCAAGTCCAACCTGTCGGTGGGCCTGCCCATGGACCTGGTGGTCTACGAGGCCAATACCTTCCAGACCGACAAGGTGGTCTGCATCGACGAGAACAACCCCTACTTCAAGATGCTGCACAGCAGTTGGGGTCAGAAGCTGCGCCAGGTGTTCGACAGCATCGAAGACCCGATGTGGGACGGCGGCCACACCACGGTGCCGCTGATGCAGCAGTCCACCCGCAGCCTGCCGCTGAAAAAAATCACCACACCGGAAGAGAAGCTGATTTAAACCCCATGTCCACCCTCGTTTTCTCCCACGCCAACAGCTTCCCCGCCAGCACCTACAAGGTGCTTTTTAAAAGCCTGCGCGCCCGGGGTTTCACCGTCAAGGCGGTTGAAAAATTCGGCCACGACGCACGCTACCCCGTCAGCAACAACTGGCCCCACGTGGTACAGCAACTAGTCGATTTTGTCGAGCCCCTGGTCGAGAAGGCCGGTGCACCGGTCTGGCTGGCCGGCCATTCACTGGGCGGTTTCCTCAGCGTGATGGCGGCAGCGCGCCGCCCGGACCTGGCCCGTGGCGTGGTGCTGATCGATTCACCCCTGGTGGGCGGCTGGCGCTCGTCGGCGCTGGGTGTCATGAAGTCCACACAGTTGTTTGGCTCGCTCTCGCCCGGCGCCGTGAGCAAGCAGCGGCGCAACACCTGGCCTTCGGTAGAGGCCGCCTACGCGCACTTCCGCGACAAAAAGGCTTTCGCCCAGTGGGACGACCAGGTGCTGCTGGACTATGTGACCTATGGCACCCAGGAAGAAGACGGCAAACGCGTGCTGGGCTTCGACCGTGCCATCGAAACCCAGTTCTACAACACCGTGCCCGACAACCTGGAGCGCCTGCTGGCGCGCCACCCGCTCAAATGCCCGGTGACTTTCATTGGCGGGCGCAGTTCCATGGAGATGAAGCAGGTCGGCATGGCCCTGACCGACAAGATCACCAAGGGCCGCACCATGATGCTGGACGGCAGCCACCTGTTCCCCATGGAAAAACCGCTGGCTACCGCTGCTGCCATCGAAGCAGCGCTGCGCAACATGGGGCATTGAAGCGCGGCTCTGCGGGGGCGCGGCAGTACGGTGCGGGGGCGCTACCGCCCGGTTTTTTTGCAGTCCACACCTACCCCCATTCGGGCCGCACCTGCCGAAGCCTGTCCTGAGCGGACTTAATCAACAAAGTCACCGCTTTTTTGATCGATGCGGAGGCCGCGCAATGGGCGCAGATACCGAGTCAAGGCACAATGGCGGGCTTGGGGAATGGGCCCCGTGGTCAGGAGTGCTATATGGGTCTGCGGCTGAAATTCAATCTGGTATTGATCATGGTTTTTCTGGTCGGCTTTGGCGCGGCGGGTTTCATCTCGCGCCAACTACTGCAGGAAAACGCCCGTGATGAGGTGGTGCGCAATGCCCGCCTGTTGATGGACACGGCGCTGGCGGTACGGGCCTATACCGTGGAGCAGATCAAGCCGCATCTGGACCCGCAACTGGCGGAGACCTTTCTGCCACAGACCGTGCCCGCCTACGCCGCCACCGAAACCCTCGCCCACGTCCAGAAGAAATACCCCGACTACGGCTACAAGGAAGCCACCCTCAACCCCACCAACCCGCGTGACCGCGCCACCGACTGGGAAGCCGACCTGGTGCAGCAGTTCCGCCAGAACGCGCAGTACAAGGAACTGATCTCCGAGCGCACCGGCGCCACCGGGCGCCAGCTCTACATCGCCAAGCCTATCCAGATCACCAACGCCGCCTGCCTGGCCTGCCACAGCGTGCCCGATGCCGCGCCCCCCAGCATGATCAAGGTCTACGGTGAGGCCAACGGGTTTGGCTGGAAGCACAACGAAGTCATCGGAGCCCAGGTGGTGACCGTGCCCATGGACATCCCCATCGTCAACGCGGACCGTGCGCTCAAGACCTTCATGGCCTCGCTGGCCGCCGTCTTTGCCGTGGTGTTTGTGGTGCTCAACCTGATGCTGAGCTGGCTCATCGTGCACCCGATTCGTCGCATGTCGCAGGCGGCCGACAAGATCAGCACCGGCGACTTTGACGTGCCCGAGTTTGCCGACGGTGGCAAGGACGAAGTGGCCGTGCTGGGCAGCGCCTTCAACCGCATGCGCCGCAGCCTGGACAAGGCCATGCAGATGATTGAACGGGGCGAATAAGTCCTACCATTGCCGGCACCGCCGGCTTTTCCCTCTGGATACCATGAACCCGAACGCCCCTGCCCCCCCATACTCCAAAGCCGCGGACGAGTCGGCGCTGGCGCCGGGGCAGGAGGTGCTGGAGTACCGCATCGACAAGGTGCTGGGCGGCGGCGGCTTCGGCATCACCTACCTGGCGCAGGACGTCAACCTGCAACTGCCGGTGGCGATCAAGGAGTATTTCCCGTCCAGCCTGGCGGTGCGCGCGCAAGACCGCTCGGTGCATGTGCGCTCGGCCGAGGGCGCGGACCAATTCCAGTGGGGCCTGGAGCGCTTTATCGACGAGGCCCGCGCGCTGGCCTCGTTTCGCCACCCCAACATTGTGCGCGTGCTGCGCTACTTCAAGGACAACGGCACTGCCTACATCGTGATGGAGTACGAGTCGGGCGACCCGCTCAAGTACTGGCTCAACAAGCGGGGCGCGCTGGACCAGCACAGCCTGCTGCAGATCGCCTACCCGCTGCTCGACGGCCTGGAATCAGTGCACAAGCTCAATTTCCTGCACCGCGACATCAAACCTGACAACATCTACATCCGCGCCGACGGCACGCCCGTGCTGCTGGACTTTGGCGCCGCGCGCCGGCTCACCAGCAACCACGATATGACCAACATCGTGAGCCCTGGGTTTGCGCCGTTTGAGCAGTACCACAGCAAGGGCCATCAGGGCCCCTGGACCGACCTGTATTCGCTGGGCGCCGTGCTGTACTGGATGACCACCGGCAGCAAGCCCATGGAGTCGGCCTCACGCGTGCGCGACGACAGCATGCCCAAGGCGGCCCAACTGGCCAGCCGCGCCGCCTTTGGCGAGCAGTTGCTGCAAGCCATTGACTGGGCCATGAACCCCGACGAAACCCAGCGCCCGCAGACCGTGGATGCACTGCGCCGCGCCTTCCAGAATTCGGAACATCTCCAAACCCAGGTGATGCAGACCGCGCAGCGGGTGGACTCGGCCACCGTGCTGGCGGCCAATGCGCTGTCCGTGCCCATCAACCCCGAAGAGGCCATGCGCAAGAACGTGATGAGCACCATCATGTTCCTGGACCTGGTGGCCTACTCCACCTATTCGGTGGACCAGCAGGTGGCGATCAAGACCCTGTTCAACGAAATGATCACCAAGGCCATTGGCGGGGTGAACGCATCGTCGCGCATCATGCTGGACACCGGCGACGGCGCCGCCATCTGCTTTCTGGGTGACCCCGAAGAGGCCCTGCAATCGGCCCTGCTGCTGCGCGACCTGATACTGCAGAAGTACGGCCAGAAGCTGTCCATGCGCGTGGGCCTGCACATGGGCCCGGTGCGCATGCTGATGGACATCAACCAGCGCGTCAACGTGGTGGGCGACGGCATCAACGTGGCACAGCGCATCATGGACTTCTCCACCGCCAACCAGATCACGGTGTCGCGTGCCTATTACGACGTCATTTCGCGCATCAGCGATGGCGCCGAGGCCATGTTCGAATACCTGGGGCCGCGCCTGGACAAGCACAAACGCTCGCACGAGGTCTACACCCTGGTCGACCCCAACAGCGCGCGCGCGCAGTCGCCGGACACCGAGTTCGCCCACACGGCGTTTTTGGGCGACGTCGAAGAAATCCTGCCGCATGAAATCCAGGCCATCGAGGCCGAACTGACCCGCGCCATTGGCCCACTGGCCCATGTGCTGGTCAAGAAGGCCAAAGCCCGCGCACCCCACGCCCAAGGCCTGCGCGAGCTGCTGTCGGTTTCGATCCAGGACAGCGCTGCGCGTGAGGCCTTTGTGCAAGCCACTGGCGGCAGCAGCCGCTTGGCCAACAGTGCCGGCGGCCCGTCGACCAGCGGCCGCAACGCCGCCACCGGAGGTCCGCTGAGCCAGCCCCTGTCTCGGCCTGCAACAGTCCCGCTTTCCAGCGGCACCGCGCGCTCTGCAACAACAACACCCAGTTCGGCCACCACCCCCAGGACGCACACCTTCAGCGAGGAACAACAGGCCCAGGTGGTGCGCGCCTTAAGCCAGTACATCGGCCCCCTGTCCAAGACCCTGGTACGCAAGGAAGCCGCACGCCAGGCCAACTTCCACGACCTGCTGCACGCTCTGTCCCTGCACATCGACAAGGCAGACGAACGGGCCCGCTTCCTGAGCGCCGCCGCCAAGCTGCAGTCGCGCCACTGATCCGATCGGCTACCGCACCAGCGCGACCGATTTGACCTGGGCCCACACCACCATGCCGGGTGCCAGGCCCAGGTCGTGCGCGGCCCGTGCCGTGATGCGTGCCAGCAGGGTGGACGGGCCGCACGCCAGGCGCACCAAGACTTGCGAAGCATGCGCCTGCGGCAGCACCGCCTGCACCGTGCAGGGCAGCAGGTTCTGGATACTGGTGTGCTGCGGCCGCTCGGTGGCCAGGCTCACATCGCGGGCCAGCACGCGCAGGCGCACCGGCGCCCCCACGGCGGTTCCGCTGTCGCGCAGCCACAGCGATCCGCCGGCAAAGGCAATCTGCATCAGGTGCCATGCGGCATCGCGGGCCTGCACCGTACCCTGCAGCAGCACACCCCCGTCGTCGCCCAGCAGTGCCGCCGGCTCCGGCGCCGACAGCACCTCGGCCACCGGGCCCATGGCCTGCACCTGGCCTTGCGCCAGCAACACCAGGGTGTCGGCCAGACGCGCTGCCTCGTCCACGGCATGGGTCACGTAGAGCATGGGAATTTGCACCTCATCGCGCAGGCGCTCCAGCCAAGGCAGCAGCTCCTGGCGGCGCGCCGGGTCCAGGCCCGAGCAGGGTTCGTCCAGCAGCAGCAGGCGCGGCTGCAGGGCCAGTGCACGGGCAATCGCCACGCGCTGGCGCTCGCCACCCGAGAGCTGGGTTGGCCCGCGCGGCAGTAAATCGGCAATGCCCAGCAGCGCAATCGCGTCGTCCAGCGCCGCCCGCTGGGCGCTGGAGCCCAGGCGGCGCAAGCCATATTCCAAGTTGCCGCGCACGCTCAGGTGTTCCAGCAGGCTGGCCTCCTGGAATACATAGCCTAGCGGGCGGCGCCAGGTCGGCAGAAAAATGCCCTGGCTATCGTCCTGCCACAGCACACCGCCCATTTGCACCAGCGCCTGCTGCGGTCGCTCCAGCCCGGCCACGCAGCGCAGCAGGCTGGTCTTGCCCGAACCGGATGCGCCCATCACCACCGTGATGCCGTGTGCCGGCAGCGCCAGGTCCACCTGCAGCGTGAACTGCGGGCGCGCCAGCTGCAGGCCAATGCGGTGTGCCGGTGCGTTCACAGCGGGCCTCCCGCACTGCGCCGGTTGAGCAGCCCCAGGCCCAGCAGCACGGCAAACGCGAACAGCACCATGCCACCGGCCAACCAGTGCGCCTGGGCATATTCCAACGCTTCCACATGGCCGTAAATCTGGGTCGAGACCACGCTGGTCTTGCCCGGAATATTGCCGCCCAGCATCAGCACCACACCAAACTCACCCACGGTATGGGCAAACGTGAGGATGGCAGCCGTCATAAAACCGGGGCGTGCCAGCGGCACGGCCACCGTGAGGAAAGCATCCAGCGGGCGCGCACGCAACGTGGCCGCCACTTCCAGGGGCCGGGTGCCGATGGCGGCAAAGGCGTTTTGCAGCGGCTGCACCGCAAACGGCAGCGAATACAGCATGGAGCCCAGCAACAGCCCGCCGAAGGTGAAAGGCAGTGTCCCCAGCCCCAGCCACTGCGTGAACTGCCCGCCCCAGCCGTTGGGCCCCAGCGTGATCAGCAGGTAAAAACCCAGCACGGTCGGCGGCAGCACCAGTGGCAGCGCCACGATGGCGCCAACGGGCGCGCGCAGGCGCGAGGGCGTGCGCGCCAGCCACCAAGCCAGCGGCGTGGCCAACAGCAAAAGCAGCAGCGTGGTCAGGCTGGCGAGCTGGAGCGTGAGCGCAATGGCGCCCCAATCCGACGCGCTCAGGACCATGCCGTGCCTTCAGAATTCGTAGCCATAAGAACGGATGATGGCACGTGCCTTCTCACCCTTCAAATAAGCGGCCAGCGCAGTCGCTGCGGGGTTGCCCTGGCCTGTGGCCAGAATCGCGGCGTCCTGGCGGATGGCCGTGTGCAGACTGGTGGGCACGACCCAGGCCGAGCCCTCGGCCATGCGCCCGTCCGTCAGCACCTGGGACAAGGCCACAAAGCCCAGCTCCGCATTGCCGGTGGCGACAAACTGGTAGGTCTGGGCAATGTTCTCCCCCTGCACCACGCGCGGCTGCAGGCTGGCCAACAGGCCCAGCTTGTTCAGGGTTTCCAGCGCCGCCGCGCCATAGGGCGCCAGCCGGGGATCGGCCATGGCGATGTGCGCAAAGCTGGCCCGGCGCAGCACCTCGCCCTTGTCGTCCACCAACCCGGGCTGCCTGCTCCACAGCACCAGCCGCCCAATGGCGTAGGTGAAGCGGGTGTTTGGCGCTACCAGCCCTTCTTTCTCGAGCTTGGCGGGGGTTTCGTCATCGGCGGCCAGCAGCATCTGGAACGGCGCGCCGCTCTTGATCTGGGCGTAGAATTTGCCGGTGGAGCCGAAGGCCAGCACCGCCGTGTGGCCGGTGTCCTGCGCAAAGGCCGCGACAATCTTTTGCATGGGCGCGGTGAAATTGGCGGCCACGGCCACCGTCACTTCAGCGGCGTGCGCCGTGCCGAACGCCAGGGCGCCGGCCAGCAACAGAACACGGGCCACGGTTTGCATCATGCAGCCCAGTTCACCGCGCCGGTCCAAGCCGTGGCCAGCACCACCAGGCCAAAGGCGATGCGGTACCAGGCAAAGCCGACAAAGCTGTGTGTGGCGATGAAGCGCAGCAGCCAGCGAATGCACAGCCAGGCGCTGATGAAGGACACTACAAAGCCCACCGCAAACAGTGGCACGTCCGCCATGGACAGCAGCGCACGCTCCTTGTACAGGCTGTAGACCCCGGCGCCCACCAGCGTGGGGATGGCCAGAAAGAAGGAAAACTCGGCCGCCGCCTTGCGCGACAGGCCCAGCAGCATGCCGCCGATGATGGTGGCACCGCTGCGGCTGGTGCCGGGAATCATGCCCAGGCACTGCACCAGGCCCACTTTCAGCGCGTCCCACGGTGTCATGTCGTCCACGCTGTGGATGCGCGGCACCGGCTTGGCGACTTTTTCCACCCACAGGATGATCAGGCCACCGATGATGAAGGCGCCCGCCACCACGCCAGGGTTGAACAGGTAGTTTTTGATGGCCTTGTAGACGAAGAAACCCAGCACCCCGGCCGGCAGAAAGCCGACCACCACATTGAGGGCAAAGCGCTGCGCCTGTCGGCCGCTGGCCAGGTTCAGCAGCGTGTCGCTGATTTTCTGCCAGTACACCAGCACCACGGCCAGGATGGCCCCCGTCTGGATGGCAATGTCGAAGACCTTGGCCTTGTCGTCGTCAAAGCCCAACAGGGCACCCGTCAGGATCAGGTGGCCGGTGCTGGAGATCGGCAGGAATTCGGTCAAGCCCTCCACCACGCCCATCACCACAGCCTTCATCAGCAATGCAATATCCACATCATTTCCTTATAAAAAATACCTGCAGCCCGCACACCCTCTGCGCAGACAGCTCACTTATTGATAGCAACTACTCGTAACGCAGCGCCTGGATCGGCAGCAGTTGCGAGGCCCGGCGGGCCGGGTAGTAGCCAAAAAAGATCCCTACAAAGCCCGAGAACCCGACCGCCAGCAGGATGGAGCCCAGGCCCGTGGACACCTGCCACCCGGCAAAGCGCCCCACCCCCCAGGTCGACACCAGCCCCAGCGCAATGCCCACGGCACCGCCGATCAGGCTCAGCGTCACCGCCTCGATCAGGAACTGCGCAAGGATATCGCGCCCGCGTGCCCCCACCGCCATGCGCAGGCCGATCTCGCGCGTGCGCTCGGTCACGCTGACCAGCATGATGTTCATGATGCCGATGCCGCCGATGATCAGGCTGATGCCCGCCACCGCCGCCAGCAACAGCGTCATCACATGGCTGCTTTCCTCCTGCGCCTGCAGTATCTCGGTGAGGTTGCGCACCTGAAACGGGTCTTCGCCACCCGCCTGCACCTTGAAGCGCTGGCGCAGCAAGTCCTTGATGCTGTCTTCCACGCCCTTCATGTCCTGGCCCTCGCGCACCTTGACCGAGATGGAGCCCACGCGCTTGAGTTTGCTACTGGCGTCGCCGCCCCAGACCCGGTTGCGCAGGGTGGACAGCGGAATCATGATGGCGTCATCCTGGTCCTGGCCCATGGAATTCTGCCCCTTGGGGGCGAGCACGCCAATCACCGTCATCGGGATGTTGCGCACGCGGATGATCTGCTCCACCGGGTCCTGCTCGCCAAACAGCTCGTGTGCCACGGTGGCCCCCAGCCAGGCCACCTTGGCTGAGCCGGCCAGTTCGGCACTGTCGAACAGCCGTCCGCTGGACAGCGGCCACTCGCGCGCCTCCAGGTAATCGTTGTTGACGCCCACGATGGTGGTGCCCCAGTTGGTGTTGCCAAACACCAGTTGCCCGCTGGTGCGCGAGGTGGGCGCGGCCACCTGCACCTCGGGAATCTCGATGGCGATGGCCTGTGCGTCTTCTTCGGTCAGGCGCTGACGCGTCTGGGCGCCCAGGCGCACACCGGCCTGCGAGACGCCGCCCGGGATCACCAGCATGATGTTGGAGCCCAGGCCCTTCATCTGCTCCTGCACGCGCGCGGTGGCGCCCTGCCCCACGGCGATCATGGTGATCACCGCGCCCACGCCGATGATGATGCCCAGCATGGTGAGAATGCTGCGCAGCGCGTTGGCGGCGAGTGCACGCAAGGCGCTGCGCAGGGCGGCCACAAAGTTCATGGTGTAGCCTCCGCGGCGGCGGGCTGTGGTGGCTGCCATTGCGCCAAAGGCACGCGGGCACTGTCCTCCAGCAAGCGGCCGTCCTTGAACACCAATTTGCGCCGTGCCCACGCGGCAATGTCGGCCTCGTGCGTGACCAGCACCACGGTCATGCCTTGGTGGTTCAGGTCGGTCAGCAGCCGCATGATGTCTTCGCTGGTCTGCGAATCGAGTGCACCGGTGGGTTCGTCGGCCAGGATCAGCTGCGGGTGGTTCACCAGCGCACGCGCAATGGCCACGCGCTGCTGCTGTCCGCCGGACAATTCAGCCGGCGTGTGGTCCAGCCGCTCGCCCAGGCCCACGCGCTCCAGCGCCGCCCTTGCACGCGCGCGCCGCTCGGGGGCTTTCACATGGCCGTAGACCATGGGCAGCTCCACGTTCTCCTGGGCCGATGTGCGCGGCAGCAAGTTGAACTGCTGGAATACAAAACCGATGCGCCGGTTGCGGATGGACGCCAACTGGTCCTGCGCCATGCCCTGCACGGCCTCACCAGCCAGGTGGTAGCTGCCGGTGGTCGGCAGGTCCAGGCAACCCAGGATGTTCATCAGTGTGGACTTGCCCGAACCCGAGGCGCCCATGATGGCTACGAAATCGCCCTCGGCAATCTGCAGCGACACGTCGTGCAGCGCATGCACCGTCTGCCCCCCGCCGGCACGCGCCTGGGCACTGGTGCCCATCCAGTAGGTCTTGCTGATGTTGCGCGCCTCGATCAGCACGATGCCGGTGGTCTGCATATCAGAACGGCGGGCGCGGGCTGGCAGGTCGCGGCGCGGCGCTGGCAGTGCCACCACCGGCTGCCTTGGTGCCGATGACCAGTTCCACGCCTTCCTTCAGTTCGCTGTTGGCGGCATTGGCGCCCAGCAGCAGCTCGGTGCTGCTACCGTCGCTCACGCCCAGGCGCACATTGAGTGCCTTGGGTTTGCCACTCTCATCCAGCAGGTAGACGCGCCCGCGCGTCGCGGTGCGGCTGGCCGATTCGGCCACCAGCGCGCCGTAGCGTGTCTTCTGCTCAGGCGTCAGCACTGCGGCAATGCGCAGGCGGATGTCCGCGGTGAGTTTGTCGCGCGCCTTGGGCCGCTCCTCGGCCGACAGCTCGCGCAACTGCATGAACTTGGGCCGGGTCTCGGCGTAGATGGCGTCCACCTTGGCGGTCTGCTCGGCGTTGAGCTGCAGCTCGGCCACCAGGCGGTTGCGCAATTCGGTACCGCCAGCCCCGCCCCCTGCACCACCGGCACGCGGCGACTCTGCGGGTGCGCTGGCGGCCGCCTGCGGTGCCGATACGGCAGCGGCCGGTGCCTCGGGCGGCTCCACGCCGGCAATGCGCATGCGCAGCGCGGCATTGGGCACCTTGAGCACGTTCTCGCGCTGGTCGGTCACCACGCGCACATTGGCCGTCATGCCGGGCAGCAGGCGCCCGCCCACATTGGAGAAGCCCACAATGGCCACATAAGTCACCACATTGGCCACATTGCTGGCGGCCTTGCGCACCTGGCGGATTTCGCCCTCAAAGGTCTGGCCCGGGAAGGCATCGACCGTGAAGCTGGCCTTCTGGCCCGTGCGCAGGCGGCCCACATCGCTCTCGTCGATGCTGGCCTCGACCTGCATGTCGGAGAGGTTTTGCGCGATCACAAACAGCTCGGGCGCCTGCAGGCTGCTGGCCACGGTCTGGCCCTGCTCGATGGAGCGCTTGATGACGATGCCGTTCACCGGCGAGGTGATGCGTGTGTGCGCCAGGTCGATGCGCGCCTGGGCCAATGCCGCCTGGCGCTGCGCCACATTGGCCTGGGCCGATTTCAACTGCGCTTGCGCCACGCCCACCTGGGCCTGCACCGACTTGAGCGCCTCGGTGCTGGTATTGACCAGGGCATTGGACTTGTCGGCCTCGCTCTGGGCAATGAAGCCCTTGCCCACCAGCATCAGGTTGCGGTCGTGCGTGCGCCGGGCCTCGTCCAGGTCCACCTGGGCGCGTGACACCTGGGTCTGGCTGGCCACCAAATTGGCCTGGGCCGTCAACACGGCCGCCGTGGCCGCGTCCACATCGGCCTGGGCCGAGCGCACGCGGTATTCAAAGGTTTCAGGGTCGATCTGGGCCAGCAACTGGCCGGCCTTGACCTCGGCGTTGAAGTCCACATACAGGTCACGGATCTGGCCGCTGACCTGGGTGCCCACCGTGACCTGCGTCACCGGCGACACATTGCCGCTGGCCGCCACGCTGGCCTGCAGGCTGCCGCGCGTGAGCGGTGCGGTGCGGTACTGCACCGCGTCGGCCCCGGCGCGCTGCACCCACCACACGCCGCCACCGGCCACCAGCGCCACGGCCACACCGAGCGCGATTACAGAGTTTCTTTGCATGCCCCGATTCTAGGAACCCCGCATGACGGCCTTGTTTCCCCGGTGTAAAGAACTGCCGCTGGCGCCACTCCACCGCATTTCGCGCCACCCACAGCGCATTTCGTCGCAAAGCGCTGGGCGAAGCGCGGCACTCCCGGCACAGTCGCCCCTGTCCTGATCCTCTCCACCCCTCGCTGAAAGGAAACACACCATGGCACACGACATTCTTCTTCACACCCCGACCTGGGTTTGGGCGCTTTTGCTGGCCCTGGTTTGGGCCGGCCTGCGCCAGACCCTGACCCGCCAGGTCTCGCTCACCCGCGTCACCGTCTTGCCGCTGGTGCTGGTGGGCCTGTCGCTGTACGGCACGGCCACGGTCTTTGCGTCGCAGCCCTGGGTGCTGCTGGTCTGGGCCAAGGCCGCACTCCTGGTGGCACTGCTGGTGCTGCGCCGCCCCGTGCCACAGGGCACCCGCTTCGACCTGTCCAGCCAGACCTTCACCCTGCCCGGGAGCTGGGCGCCGCTGGTCTTGATCACTGGCATCTTCTGCACCAAATACGCCGTGGGCGTGACGGCCGCCGTCGCTCCCGCGCTGCTGCACAGCACCCCGGTTGCGCTGGGGGTGGGAGCCTTGTGTGGCGTGTTCAGCGGCGTGCTGGGCGCCCGCACCCTGCGCCTGTGGCGCCTGGCCGCGGCGGCCGATGCCGCCTGGCACGGCCAGACCACACGCAGCACCGCAGCCGCCTGAATGTGAGCTTTCACCATCACGCCAGGAGCCTGCCATGCCACTCACCCCTGCCATTGCCATCCACATGACTGCCGCACTCGGGGCCCTGACCCTGGGCCCGATAGCCCTGTGGGCCCGCCGCAGCGCCCAGCAGCGCCCCCGGTTGCACCGCGCCGCCGGCTATGCCTGGGTCACGCTGATGCTGCTGGCGGCCCTGTCGTCCGTCTTCATCCGCGACTACCTGATGCCCAACATCGCCGGCTACTCGCCCATTCACCTGTTTGTGCCCGCCGTGCTGGCGGGCCTGAGCGGCGCCTTCTGGTTTCTGGCCAGGAAGAACATTGCGGGCCACCGCACCGCCATGCAGCAGCTGTACTTTGGCGGCTGCGTCGGTGCCGGACTGTTTGCGCTGGCCCCGGGGCGCTACCTGGGCCAATTGGTGTGGGGCCAGTGGCTGGGCCTGGTTTGAGAAGGAAAGCACTATGCGCCACCTTGCTGTTTTCACCCTGTCGCTCCTGGGCACCCTGCTGGCGCCCCTGGCCCATGCCGGCATGGGCATGGCAGAACTGCCGGGCCTGCAAGGCGACGGCCCGGTCACGGTGTTCTATCCGACCACCACACCGGAAGCCGCCGTCCAACGCAAGGTGTTTGCCCTGTCCGTGGCGCTGGACGGCGCGCCGCAGCCGGGCAATGGCCACCTGGTCGTCATCTCGCACGGCTCCGGCGGTGCGCCATGGGTGCATACCGATCTGGCCCGCAGCCTGGTGGATGCCGGCTTCACCGTGGCCATGCCCGAGCATGCGGGAGACAACTACAAGGACAGCAGCGACCCCGGCCCACCGAGCTGGCGCCTGCGCCCGGCCGAGGTGTCGCGCGCCATTGACGCGCTGGCGCAATCGCCGCGCTTTGCGCCACTGCTGGCACTGGACCGCGTGGGTGTGTTCGGCCAGTCGGCCGGTGGCCACACGGCGCTGAGCTTGGCCGGCGGCCAGTGGTCGCCGCAGCGCTTTCTGGCGCACTGCCAGGCGCACGTCGCCGACGACTTCAATGCCTGCGTGGGCAGCTTCACGCGCCTGACCGGTGGCTGGCTCGATGGCCTGAAAAAGTCCGTTGCTCTGGGCGTGCTGCGCCTGCGCTTTGACGACCCGCAGCCGGTCGCCTACCGCGACCCGCGCATTGCAGCGGCCGTGGCCGGCGTGCCCGCCGCGGCAGACTTTGACCTGGACACCTTGCGCACACCGCGCATTCCGCTGGGCCTGGTGACCAGCGGGCGCGATATCTGGCTGACACCGCGCTGGCATGGCGAGGCCGTGGCCCACGCCTGCACGCCGTGCGAGCGCGTGGCTGATCTGCCCGAGGCCGGCCACAATGCCATGCTGTCGCCATTGCCGCCAGCGCATGTGCTGGGCAGCGTCGAGTCCGTGCTGCTGGCCGACCCGCCAGGCTTTGAGCGCAGCAGCCTGGGCGGCCTGAATGCACGCATCACCACCTTCTTCGTGCACCACCTGCTGGGCACGCCGCTGTGAACGTCGCCAAAGCACCTTCTGGCACCTTCTAGAATGCAGGCCACTATGTCCGCCCCCCTGAACCCTGAAGAGATCGACCGTCTGGCACGCAAGCGCGCCGGCGCCAAGCTGGGCTGGTACATCCACGCCAGCGTGTATGTGCTGGTCAACCTGCTGATTTTTTCCATGTCGCACTACGCCTTCGGCACACGGCCCTGGTCACTGGGCCCCCTGCTGGGCTGGGGCCTGGGCCTGGGGCTGCACGGCGTCTCGGTGTTTGTGCTGGGCACTGGCAGCTCGCTGCGCGAGCGCATGGTGCAGCGCGAGCGGGAACGCCTGGAGCGCACCCAGCACCGCCCATGAGGATCGACTGGCTCTCCAAACTGCAGCACCTGCTGCAGGTACTGGGCTTCTGCCTGGCGGTGGCCGCCATCCAGGTGGCATTCATGCCCGAGCGACCCTATGAGCCGCCGGCTACCTACTCCCTGTGCATAGGCCTGTTCACCTGGGCCATCATCGACCTGGGCCGCCACCTGCTGCCCTCCAGCAGAGAGACCGGCTGGCCCACCGGCCTGGGCGGGCTGGTGCTGGTCCTGGGGGGCATCGTGGCCGGCTACCTGCTGGGCAATCTGTTGGCCGACATGCTGTGCCGCAGCCTGGGCCTGTACCAGGGCCTGCCGCCAATGGACCGCGGCACCGAACTGCGCAACAGCATCCTCATCACCGGCATCGCCGGTGTGGTGGGCAGCTACTACTTCTATGCGGCCAACAAAAGTGCCTACCTCGAACGCAAGATGTCGGAGGCCCACCGCCAGGCCAACGAAGCCCGGTTGCGCCTGCTAGAGACCCAGTTGGAACCGCACATGCTGTTCAACACCCTGGCCAACCTGCGCGCCCTGATCGCCCTGGACCCGGTGCGTGCACAGACCATGCTGGACCACATGATTGCCTACCTGCGCGCCACGCTGAGCGCCTCGCGCGCCAGCACCCACACGCTGGAGCAGGAGTTCGCCCGCCTGCAGGACTACCTGGCACTGATGGCCGTGCGCATGGGCCCGCGCCTGCACTACGCGCTGGAACTGCCCGAAGCGCTGCAGACCCTGCAAGTGCCGCCGCTGCTGCTGCAGCCGCTGGTGGAAAACAGCATCCGCCACGGGCTGGAGCCCAAGGTGGAGGGCGGGCGCATCACCGTGCGCGCCCAGCACGACGGCAGCACCGTCACGCTGGAGGTGGAAGACACCGGCCTGGGCTGGCCCGACGCGCCAGGCAGCGGCAACGGCTTTGGCCTGGCACAGCTGCGCGAGCGCCTGGCCACTGTCTACGGCACGGCAGGCACTATCAATTTCATAGCTAACCATGCAGGTGGTACGCTGGCCCGCATCACTTTTCCCTTGCAAAAATGAGCCCCGTCACTGCCCTGATCGCCGAGGACGAGCCGTTGCTGGCCGCCGCGCTGCAGGCCGAGCTGGCCCGCGCCTGGCCGGCGCTGCAGGTGCTGGCCACGGTGGGCGACGGTACCGCCGCCGTGCAGCAGGCGCTGGCACTGCAACCGCAGGTGCTGTTCTTCGACATCCGCATGCCGGGCCTGAGCGGCCTGGACGCCGCCGCCGCGCTGGCCGAGCAGTGGCCCACCGGCCAGCGCCCCTTCCCCGCGCTGGTGTTTGTCACCGCCTACGACCAGTATGCCGTGCAGGCCTTCGAGGCCCAGGCAGTGGACTACCTGCTCAAGCCTGTGCAACCCGCCCGCCTGCAAAAAACCGTGGCAAAACTGCAGCAAACCCTTGCACAGACTGCGCAGGATGCTATGCATTTTGAAGCAACCCTGGGTCAGCTGCGTGGTCTGCTGGCGCGCGGGCTGGAGTCGGCACCACCCGAGGCCGCGCCGCTGCTGCAGCACCTGCAGGTCAGTGTGGGCAACAGCATCCGCATGGTGCCGGTGGCCGAGGTGGTCTACCTGGAAGCGGCCGACAAGTACGTGCGCGTGCTCACGCGCAGCCACGAGTACCTGCTGCGCACCCCGCTGAAGGAACTGCTGCCGCAGCTGGATGCCCACACCTTCTGGCAAATCCACCGCGGCACGGTGGTGCACAGCCACTGCATCGACACCGTGGCACGCGACGCGGCGGGCAAGCTCAGCCTGCACCTGCACGGCCGGCCCGAAACCCTGGCGGTGAGCCGCCTTTACGCGCACCTGTTCAAGGCCATGTAGTAATTGGGTGGTGGGGCCGCGCACTGCCGTGGCGCGTGGGGGCCAGGTCAATTTGCCGCCGGGCCGCCCCAAGGGTTCTCGAAGAGCGGCGAAGCCAAATTAGCCCCCTCGGGGGGCAGCGACCCGCGCAGCGGTGGAGCGTGGGGGCTGGGTTACCTCGCCTTGCCTTAGTGCAGTGAGCGCACTACGATAGGGCACATACGAGACCACTGGAGGATTCCCACCCCATGACGATGCGCTACACGTCCGTTGCCAATGTGCTGCCCGAGAACAAGATGCGCCTGTACCCCACCAAGGTGATCAACATCATTGGCGGGCCGGGCTGTGACAAGTCGCTGTTTTCAGCAGCCATCATCCTGTACCTGAACTTGCACAACAAGACGGTGGAAACCATCCCCGACTACGCCAAGTCTTTAGTTTGGCAACAGAACTTCGAAGTGCTGAAAAACCAGTATTTCATCGCCCAGCGCCAGTACGAAATGCTTAACCTGCTGGACGGCCAGGTGCAGTTCCTGATCACCGAATGCTCGCTGCCCCAGGTGCTGTACTACAACGAACACTATGCAGAAAACATCTGCGATGTAGGCAAGACCCGCGCCCAAATCCTCGAGTGGTACAAGCAGCACAACAACGTCAACATCATGGTCGAGCGCGGCGACAAGAAGTACGTGCACACCGGGCGCTTCCAGAGCGAAGAACAGGCCAAGGTGATAGACCACGGCCTGCGCGGCCTGTTGGCACGCGAGGGGCTGCGCTTTACTTCACTGGCCCCGAATATTGATGCAATAAACGCTTTTGCGGCCACACTTCTGGAGTAAATTCCGGCCACGGCAGGCACAACCTAGCGAAACCCCTAGTGTCGGGGCCCAAAACTTGCTATACGCTTGCTGCTGTGGTGATTTCATCCACAGAATTTATTACGCATATTGAAGGATCGCAAATCATGAAATTGAAAATCGTTGCCATCGCGGCATTGGCCGCCGTCAGCGGCATGGCATGGGCGCAAAACGCCGTCGTGACCATCGCTCACGTGGGCCCTACCAGCGGCGCCATTGCTCACTTGGGCAAGGACAATGAAAACGGCGCCATCATGGCCGTTGAGGAACTGAACGCAGCCGGTGTCACCATCGGCGGCAAGAAGGTCACCCTCAAGCTGATGAACGAAGACGACGCTGGCGACCCCAAGCAAGGCACCGCAGTCGCCCAGAAGCTGGCTGACGCCAAAGTTGCTGGCGTGGTCGGTCACCTGAACTCCGGTACCTCCATCCCCGCATCCAAGATCTACAGCGATGCAGGCATCCCCCAGATCTCCCCCTCCGCTACCAACCCCAAGTACACCCGCCAAGGTTTCAAGACCACCTTCCGCGTGGTGGCTGACGACGTGGCACTGGGCGGCACCCTGGGCCGTTACGCTGTCAAGACCCTCAAGGGCAAGAACATCGCCGTGATCGACGATCGTACCGCTTACGGCCAAGGCGTGGCTGAAGAGTTCTCTAAAGCCGCTGCTGCTGCCGGCGCTACCGTGGTGGCCCGCGAGTACACCACCGACAAGGCAACCGATTTCAACGCCATCCTGACTTCCATCAAGGGCAAGAAGCCTGAAGTCGTGTTCTTCGGCGGTATGGACGCTGTTGCTGGCCCCATGCTGCGCCAGATGAAGTCCCTGGGCATTGCTGCCAAGTTCATGGGCGGTGACGGCATCTGCTCCACCGAGCTGGTGAAGCTGGCTGGCGACGCTGTGACCGACAACCAAGTCTACTGCGCGGAAGCCGGTGGCGTGGAAGGCAAGCAAAAGGTTGGCATGGACGAATTCAAGAAGAAGTTCAAGGCCAAGTTTGGTGCTGACGTTCAAGTGTACGCACCCTACGTGTACGACAGCGTGAAGATCATGGTTGCTGCCATGGTCAAGGCCGGTTCTTCCGACCCCGCCAAGTACCTGCCCGTGCTGGCTGCCACCAAGGACTACCACGGTGTGACCGGCGACATTTCCTTCGACGAAAAGGGCGACATCAAGAATGGTGCTCTGACCCTGCGCACCATCAAGGGTGGCAAGCTCGAAGAACTGGCTGTGATTCGCTAATCACCAGCCTGCGGCGGGCAGTGCAAACTGCCCTCCCCGGAAAAAGCGCACCCCAGGGTGCGCTTTTTTTATGCCTGTGTGGTTGTCAGGCCCGCAAGGCGGCTGGCACAAAACGCACCAGCCGGCCATGGATGGCGGCCTCATGGCACTGCCACCACACACCCAGCCACACCACCCCCAAGCCCAAAAGCGTCAACGCAAACGGAAACAGCAGGCTGTCGTTGAACACCCGGTGCGACAGATAGCCCAGGTAGCCCGCCACGCCCAAAGCCCCCAGCACGGTGAATACACGCCGCCCAATGGCCGCGCCCAACAGCACCAGCACCACATTGATCAGCGCATAGGCCAACTTACCCCACTCGCTGCCCGACTCGCGCCAGCTCAAACCACCCCAGAACATGATGGCGCCCAGCAGGTACAGCCAAAACGCATAGTCCTGCCGCCAATCGGCCTGCTGCGCGCGGCGGCTGCGCACGTCCACCCACATGGCAATAAAACAGGTGGCAATGCCAAACACCAGCGACACATCGCGGCTGAATTCCCAGTCAAACCCCTCGTACTGCATCAGCCCGTTGGCGACGTCCATGCTCATGTACCAAAGAGTGATGGCAATCGGCATCACCATGAAAGGCAGGCGGTAACGCCACAGCATCACCACGCCTGCGGCCAGCGTGGCGAACTCCAGCGTCATCCAGCGCCAGCTGATGATGGTGTGGTACGCGCGGTAATGTTCGCTGCCGCCGGGCGGCCACAGGCCCAACAACTGCTGCACGCACCACACGGCCAGCGGCACCAGGCACACCGCCAGCGTGGCCAGAATGCCGGCCGGCACCGCCAGGCCCCGCACCTTGAAGTGATCTGCCACCTTCAGGCACGCCACGGCATAGGCCAAGCTGATGGCCAACAGGCCCGCCGCACCCATGGCTTCAAAGCCCAGCGTCATGAACAGCGTCATCGCGCCTATGGCCACCATCCCGCCAAAGTAATAGAGCACATTGACAAAGCCGAACCGGGGCCCCGGCGCCAGCCCGCCGGGCGGCGCAGCGGCAGCCATCGCAGACCAGCGCTGCCACAGCGCCAGGGCCTGGCTTTGGGTCAGCAGTCCGTCGCGTTCCGCGTCTCTCAGGTCCTGGTAGCGCAGCTCAATCACCTGATGGGTGGCTTCGGTGAAGTCCTTGATGTGCATGGTGCATACCTGCTGTTGGTTTGCCGCATATGTACCACAGCCGCTCTCCTAGAATCCGCGCATGCAAACCCTTATGCCTGCGGCAAGCGCGTCTGCCCTGCCCGCCATCCTGGACCAGATCCACACCGATGCCCAGGCCCTGTTTGGCCAGGGCCGGGTGGCCAGCTATATCCCCGCGCTGGCCGAGGTGCCACCGAAGCAGTTTGGCATTGCCGTGGCATTGGTAGACGGCAGCACCTTCAACGTGGGCGATGCGCACACACCGTTCTCGCTGCAGAGCATTACCAAACTGTTTGCCTTTGTGCTGGCGCTGAAAACCGTGGGCGACGATCTGTGGCGGCGCGTGGGGCGCGAGCCCTCGGGTGCTGCATTCAACTCCATGGTGCAGTTGGAGACTGAAAAAGGCATTCCACGCAACCCGTTCATCAACGCCGGTGCCCTGGTCATCACCGACATATTGACCACCCGCTATGCCCACCTGGACTATGCATTGCTGGGCGCCCTGCGCCGCCTGACCGATGACCCCGACCTGAGCTGGAACGCCCGCATTGCCAAGTCCGAGCGCGACACTGCACACCGCAACATGGCCATGGCGTATTTCATGAAGAGCTACGGCAACTTTGTAAACGACCCTGAACTAGTGCTGGACAACTACTGCCGCCAGTGCGCCACCGAGATGAGCTGCGCCCAACTGGCCCAGGCCACCATGTTCCTGGCCAATGGTGGCCGTGACCTGGCCCGCGACGGCAGCCCCGACGAACAGTTTTTGCACGCCAACGACGCCCGCCGCGTGAACGCCCTGATGCTGACCTGCGGCGCCTATGACGCTGCAGGCGACTTTGCCTACCGCATTGGCCTGCCGGTCAAAACCGGGGTGGGCGGCGGCATTGTGGCCATTGCGCCGGGCATAGGCACCGTGGCCGTGTGGGCACCCGAGCTGGACGCCAAAGGCAACTCCGTGCTGGGCGCCTTTGCGCTGGAGCAGCTGGTGCAGCGCACCGGCTGGAACCACGGACAGGCCTGACAGCTTTCAACGGCAATTGGCCCCGGTGCCCCCACCGCAAAAAGCCGTTGCAGTCACCAGCCCAAGTGACTAACCTTGTGCACATAACAAAGCAAAGCACAAAGTACCGTTGGGATAAGCCGTGTCCACTGGCCCGCAAACCGCCCACCGCGCATGGAGCCGCCTCTGTGCGCTGACCGCCATCGGCCTGCTGGCGGCCCTGGCCTGGCCTGCCGCACAGGCCCAGCAGCCCACTGCGCCACTCTCCGTAGTCTATGCCCGAGAGGTACCCGAGGCCGACAGCCGCCTGGACTACCCGGTGCGCCTGCTGGACATGGCGCTGCGCAAATCGGGCGTGGCGTATGCACTGCACGCCGAATCCCGCTCCATGTCACAAGAGGCCGCGCTGCAGCAACTGGCACAGGGTTCGCACATCAATGTGCTGTGGTCCATGACCTCCAAAGAGCGTGAACAGCTACTGCTGCCCATCCGCATCCCCATCGACAAAGGCCTGTTTGGCTACCGCATCGCCTTTGTGCGGCCGCAGGTGCCCAACCCGCTGGCCAAAGTGCACACCCTGGCCGACCTGCGCCACCTCACGGCCGGCCAGGGCCAAGGCTGGCCCGACACCGACATCCTGCGCGACAACGACCTGCCGGTGGTCACCCAATTGAGCTTTGAAGAGCTGATCCCCCTGCTGCACGCAGGTCGCTTCGACTATTTTCCACGCTCCATCCTGGAGATTTGGGCCGAAAAAGCACTGCCTGTTACGCGCAACGCCACGGTGGACGAGCATCTGCTGATCTACTACCCCACAGCGGTCTACTTCTTCGTCAACAAAAAGGACACACTGCTGGCCCAAACCCTGGAGCGCGGCCTGAACATGGCCATTGCCGACGGCAGTTTCAACACCCTGTTCTACGAACACCATGGCGAGGCCCTCAAACGCGCCAACCTGCGGCAGCGCCAGCGCATCAGCCTGCACAACCCGCTTTTGCCAGCGCAAACCCCACTGGCACGCAAGGCCCTGTGGCTGGATGTGAACACCCTGCCCCAATAAACTCCACGGGCGCCTAAAATCAGGCGTATGAGTGCCAACACCCCAGCTTCCCCCGCCAACACCCCCGAAACACCCAAGATCAGCAACTTCCTGCGCCAGATCATCGAATCTGATCTGGAAAAAGGCACCTACGCCCAGCGCAAATGGGCCGGCAGCCCCGGTGACGCAGCGCACCATGCCAAGGGCCAGCCTGACCCCGCCAAAATCCGCACCCGCTTCCCGCCCGAGCCCAATGGCTACCTGCACGTGGGCCACGCCAAGAGCATCTGCATCAACTTCGGCTTGGCGCGCGATTACGGCGGCGTGTGCCACCTGCGCTTTGACGACACCAACCCCGAGAAGGAAGACACCGAATACGTCAACTCCATCATCGACGCGGTCAAATGGCTGGGCTTTGACTGGAACGGCTCGGCAGACGCCGCGCCCTACCAGGCCAGCGATTACTTTGATTTCATGTACCGCGCAGCGGAATATTTGATCGAAGCCGGCCACGCCTATGTGGACGAGCAAACCACCGAGCAAATGCGCCTGAACCGGGGCGACTTTTCCAAGCCCGGCGTGGACAGCCCGTTCCGCGGCCGCACGCCGGCCGAGAACCTGCGCATCTTCCGCGAGATGCGCGACGGCACGCATGAAGACGGCAGCATGGTCTTGCGCGCCAAGATCGACATGGCCAGCCCCAACATCAACATGCGCGACCCGGCCATCTACCGCATCCGCCGCGCCACCCACCACAACACCGGCGACACCTGGTGCATCTACCCGATGTAC